>Ga0206819_10112_pt1 | contig 28940 bp, 21 predicted proteins | sample Alteio_BWOrgCont_87_FD_152855 | JGI IMG/M metagenome (GOLD analysis project Ga0206819, IMG submission 152855) | Enriched cells from forest soil in Barre Woods Harvard Forest LTER site, Petersham, Massachusetts, United States -... | ecosystem: Environmental > Terrestrial > Soil > Temperate forest >... | reverse complement strand
GCGGGCGATCGATCGCAGCGATGTCGCGGTCCTCGTTCTCGATGGAACGCAAGAGATCGCCGCGTCAGTTTGAATGATGCCTTTGCTCAGTCTGCCGTTGGTTTCTGCTTTGATTGTTCTGCCCAGGCTGGAGACAATGCCTGCGGTCAGTGTTCGATCTAAACCGAACGGATTGCCAATGGCGAAAACCCGCCGCCCGACTTCCAGCTGTGATGAGTCACCAAATGGGATCGTGGCTAATTTCTTGCCGTGCGGATCGATTTTGATCACGGCAAGATCATTATTGGGATCGTCGCCGACCAGTTGAGCTGGATAACTCGTGCCGTCGTACAACGTCACTTTTACGGCGTTGGCGCCGTTGATCACATGATAATTGGTGAGAATGATGCCGCTGGAATCGATGATCGTGCCCGAGCCTACGCCTTGCCTGGGGACAATGACGTTATAGAACATGTCTTCGGTGGCTGTGATGCTCGTTATATTGACGACGGCGCGATTGCATGTTTTATAGATGCGGATATTCGTTGCTTCTTCCGGTGATATCGCCGGCGCATTACTCTTGGCTGCGGCGGCAGTTCTGGCGGCGGCAGAAGCTGTGGCTGCCGGTCTTACAGCAGCGCTGTTTTTCGCACCGGACGAGTGCGATGTCGCAGTTTGTGCCTCAGCTTTCTGGCTTAAGGACAGAGCCAAGCCGAATACGATGAGCAGCATCGGTGGCGTGATCCAATTAATTCGCAATGACATTTTTTTCCAGCGCCTCTCGCATTAGCTCCACATCTTATTTACGTAACGGGCCGACAAAAAGTTCAATGAAAAACGGACGTGACAACTACTTTTAATTTACGCTCAATTTATGATGAGCTCGGCGTTGATTGCTGTTCATTGTCCTTACTTTCCTGCTTGTCACCTTGTGGTTCTCACCCTGGCGGCTCTTTTGGCTTGTCGCCGATTTTCGGCTCGGTGCCATTGAGCAGCCGACCGATGTTGGCTTTGTGCCGGTAGGTAACGTAGATAAAACCAAACACGCAATAAACTACATAAGGAGTCGGTGCGTGAAATAGCGCAAAATACACGCCGCACATCAACACACCTAGAATCGATGAGAGAGAAACATAGCGCGTCGTGAACACTAAGATGAGCCAGGTGACGAAGGTCAGCCCGCCGCCTGGTGGGCACAGACCGATCAGCGTACCCAAGCCCGTCGCCGCGCTCTTGCCGCCTTGAAAGCCGAGAAAAACTGATTTGCTATGGCCGACGAGTGCCGCCACGGCGACGAGCGCAGGCACAATGTTTGGTGCAAATGACCATTCGGTCTGCAATGGGCCCTGGCTCAGCGCGTGTGCCAGCGCCACCGGAACCCATCCTTTCAACACATCGACGGTGAAGACGAAAACGCCAGGAGCTTTGCCGCAGCAGCGCCAGACATTGGTGGCACCGGTCGAGCCGCTGCCGTGCTCGCGAATATCAATGCCTTTCAGGACCTTGGCCGTCCAATACCCAGTAGGAATGCCGCCAATGACAAATGTGACAACGATAAACAGAAAGGCGCTGAGCAAGGGTTAATACCTCATTTGGTCTCTTTCTTCGCTCTCATGATAATTCTAAGCGGCGTTCCGGTAAATCCGAATGATTCGCGAACCTTTCGTTCGAGATAAGTCTCGTAGCTCTTCGTCATCAGTTTTGCGTCGTTGACGAACAGCACAAAAGTCGGCGGGGCAGCCGACACCTGCGTAGTGTAATAAACTTTCAAGCGACGGCCGCGTTTGGACGAAGGCGGTGGAACGAGAGCCACTGCTTCGTTGATAACCTGGTTGAGCAAACCGGTGCCGATGCGCTTCTTTGACTGTTCTGCCGCGCGTTCGACCGCTTCCAAAATTTTCGCTACGCGTTGACCGCTGGTGGCGCTGGTGAACACGACTTCGGCGTAAGAAAGCATGCGCAGCTCGGCATGACACCGGTCGATGAATTCATTCATCAACCGCGATGATTTGTTCTCAACCATATCCCATTTGTTCACCACGATCACCGCAGCCCTACCGGAATCTTGGATTCTCGCGCCGATCTTTTGATCTTGATCGGCAATCTCTTGCGTTCCATCGAGAACGAGGACCGCGACATCGCTGCGATCGATCGCCCGCAGCGAACGCACCACGGCGAAGGCTTCGATGCCATAATCAACTTTCGATTTTCTGCGGATTCCTGCAGTATCTACCAGCGTGATTTCGCGCCCTTTGTGGCTGATGGTCAAATCGATAGCATCGCGGGTGGTGCCCGGTTGAGGGGCAACGATCGTGCGTTTTGTGCCGGCGAGAACGTTGAGGATGGAAGATTTGCCCACGTTCGGCCGTCCGACGATGGCTACGCTGAGCGGTCTGGTTTCATCGTCCTCCTGTTCGGCTAGCTCTTGAGCCTCCGCCTTTTCGAACTTGGTGCGTTTTGCTTTCTTGCCGTTAGGAGCACTGTCGCCTCGCAAGATTTCGACGACTTTATCCAGCAGATCGCCGACGCCGCCGGTGCCGCGCATGGCGGAAAGAGTGATCGGTTCTCCCAAGCCGAGCTTGTAAAACTCGGATGCATTCAACTCTTCAGGGGGCGTGTCGATTTTATTGACGGCGAGAATGATCGGCTTTTTTGTTTTACGCAAAAGATTAGCGACCGTTTCATCTGAGCCGTTCAAGCCTGATTTGCCGTCGACCATGAAGACAATCACGTCGGATTCGTTCATCGCCAATTCGACTTGATCGAAAACTTGCGCGGACATTTCCTCGTTGGCATTGGGAATGATGCCGCCGGTGTCGATCAGCAGGAAGTTTTCTCCCGCCCAGTCGGTCTCGCGGTAGAGGCGATCGCGCGTTACTCCTGGGGCGTCGTCGACAATCGCCTGTTTGGCGCCGACACATCGGTTGAAGAACGTCGATTTGCCGACGTTCGGGCGACCGACAATCGCGACAACATATTTAGACATGAGTACCTCAGAGTCCCTGCCTTATTATGGCGAAACCTGCTGAAAAGTTCTCAGGTTGTGACAGTGTGCTTAGCCCTGAGCCGGTGGTGGCTGCTGTGGCGGCTGTGGAGATCCTGGACCGCCGCCCCCGCCTTTGCCGAATTTCTTGCCCAGCTTGGGCGCTTGCTGCTCGATCCAGCGTACTAGATGATCCTTGGCGGTGTTGAGAGCGACTGCCGCTTCGGTATCGCCGCCCAGGTCGGGATGTACGCCCGGCGAGGCGATCTGGTTTTTCCACGCCTGCATGACAACGGACTTGGCGGTCGGTGCGGTTATCTCTTCGACACGCACGCCTAGAATCAAACAATGCCTGCGAATGTCAGGTGGAATCTTCGGCATATAACCGGCTGGCGGTGCCGAAGCCGGTGCACCCTCGGCACCTGGCGGCTTGGCTTTGCCGCCCACGAATTTGCTGCTCATGCCCCCGCCGCCGGGACCCGCAGCTCCGGCTGCTTTGGCTGGGTCGGACACGGCGCCGGCGCCCATGCCGCCGACTCCCATGGCTCGCGCATGCGAGTCTTGCGGGATGTCTGCCGCTTGTTTGATGCGCCCTTTAATCAGTTCGCGCAGCTCATCGCCGGCGGTCTTGAGTTCTTCTTCCGTGCCGGCGGACTGTCCTAGCTGCACGTCCGGGATCACGTCGATCTTGTCGAGATCCACATAGTCATCGAGATCGTCGAAGATGTCGAGCGAATCGAGGTCGACTACTGCTTCGGAGGTGGAGAGATCGCGAGGGTCGGCGCTTGACTGCAAGTGTTGCGAAGTTGCTCGCGCGTTGTCTGCGACCGGCATTTCGTCTTCTTCCTCCTCTTCCTCTTCTTCCTCGTCATCATCATCGTCATATTGGTCGGAAACGCCGGGTGTCTGCGCGTAGTCATGGTCATGACCGCCAGCCCCGGCACCTGGTGGGTTTTGGTTCCCATCGGGATATTCGCCCGCCAGTTTGCTGTCGGCGAATTCGGCGCCGGTGAGCGACTCGTCGACGAACAGCCCATCGGGATCGCGGAAGGCGCGCTCGTTGCCCGGATCGAAGACACCTTCTACCGGCTCTTCTTCGTCGTTATAGGCAAAATTCGCGTATGAGCGCTCGGCCCGCGGATGTTCTGCCGGCTCCGGTGGTGGCAGGGCCGGTTCGGGCGTTGGGGGCGCGGTTTGGCTGAAATCGTTCATTGCCGGATTGTTGTTTTGCTCTAACTTTGCCCATTCAGACTCGGCCGTACGTTCTCGCTGGTCGAATGCGGGAGTGTTCCATTCCGATGATGATGTTACCGAATTTGACTGCGGGTTTGGTGCCCCCCACAGAGATTCGTTCGATGAGGGGGAGGCGCCCCAAAGGCCGGGTTCCGTCGCGGCCGGCTGTGACCAAAAAGCTTGCTGGTCGGGAGATGCCCCCCAGAGAGCTGGTTGTTGCTGCTGACCGGCCGGTTGAGCGACTGGCTCTGCATCAGGCGGCGGGAGCGAAGCCAGGGATTCGGGATTAGACTGCGGCACGGGCGGAAGCACGGTTGGTGGCGGCGGCAGCTTGAATTCGTCTGGGTCACTGAGAAGTTCGGGTCGGGGCGATGTTTCGGGAAGCTGCCGCGACATATCCTTCAAATCAGAAGCGGCAAGCTTGTAAACCGCTTCTACATCCTTCCAAGACAGCTCTACCAGCGGGTTGTAGGTGCTGGCCACATACGGTCCGGAACGGGCAATGTTGAATACTCCGTCAGCGGATTTGGTCGCTGTCAGGGGCTGCGCGCCCACTTGCCCGCGCAATTCCACGTCGGCAGCCTGTTCGAGTGGGGCTGCCGGCATGTCGCCTGTATCGGTTCGCTTGCTGGAGGCGGTCTGACCGCCATTGCCGTGTGCAGTTTGCGCCGCCACCTGTTCGAGCGTCGCTGCTACTTGCTCGAATGTTGAGGGGGTAGATGAAGGTGGTGCCTTGGTTTCAAGCAGTTCGCCCGTATCTGACTGCAAATCTCTGTTGGTGCGAGCGGTAGTCGGCGTCAGCCCTTCGAATAACTGGAACGACTCTCCGACAGGCGTATAACCCCGCTCCTCCGCCTCCGGCGCTTCTTCAGCAATGGGCGGTTCTTCTATCAGTCCGCTGTCCAGCTCTTCCATGGGAGACGGCAGGTCTTCCCATTTCTCCAGGTCTTTGGCCGGTTCGGGCTCAGGTTGTCCATTGTCCATGGACTCTGTCTTTTCGTCGACTTTGGCCAACATGCTTTGCAGCGGGATAGGGGGCGGATCGGGCTCAGGCGAGGAAAAGTCGAGTTGGTCTTTCCAGCTAGGCAAAGCCGCTGCTGGTTTGAGGGTGCGAGACTTTTGCTCGTTCATGAACGGCGCCGGCTCTGCCGGTGCCGGCGAAGGCGCGGGTGTCGGCTCCGGTTCCGGTGGTGCTGGCGCAGGTGCGGGTGCCGGTTCCGGTGGTGCTGGCGCAGGTGCGGGTGCCGGTTCCGGTGGTGCTGGCGCAGGTGCGGGTGCCGGTTCCGGTGGTGCTGGCACAGGCGTGGGTGCCGGTTCCGGTGGTGCTGGCACAGGCGCAGGTTGCGGCGGAGTCTTTTGCTCGATTGTTATCTCAGGCGGCAGCGCGTGCAGCGGGATGGGCTGGGTCTCTTTCGCGCTAGGCGTTGGTGCTGATGGCGGCGCATTCTCAACATTTGGACCATCGAATGCTTTGGCACCCAAGGCCGCTGTTCCCTGAATGATCGCGAAGTTAGCCGGTATAGGCTGCGTCTCGTCCTGTGCTGTCGCAAGCTCGAGACCGAACAACTGTGCAGCGCTGGACAATTCTGCCGCCCGATTGGAAATCTGCGGCGTGGGCCTGGCCGGCTCTGCTATAGACTGCACCGGCTTTTCGGGCGCCACTGGATCAGGTGCGAACTCTGCGGTCGCAGGTGCTGGTTCCTGTGCGGTCGCGGGTGCCGGTTCCTGTGCGGTCTCAAGGGCTTGCTGCGCTGCCAGCGCTTCTCGGGAAACCGGCGGAATTGTATCGTCTGCGAATCTTACAAGCTCCGACTGTTCGGCTTCGACGGGTTCCGCCACGCCGGCAGGGGCTGCTACCGCCTGTTCCGCCAAAATCTCCGCGCCGGCCTCCAGCGACTCTTCCCGTTCCACAAGCTCGCGTTGCTCGCTGTCATCAGCCTCCTCGCGGTTGCCATACTTCCGTACGGCTTCCTCACGACCCGCCTGAAAGCCCTGATGATAGGCGTCCTGACTTTCTTTCGTCAGCTGTTCGTTTTGTGCTTCCAAATTCCAAATCGATTCTTCAAGCTCTTTGTTGCGGTCTTCTAGCTCTGAAACCCGCCGATGCAAGTTTTCAACAGACATGTCCGACGACCGATAAACTTCACCGCGCGCCTCGTTAAGCAAATCCATAAACTCGGAGTTGCGGTACAGAGCCGATCTCGGAATGCCAGCCTCATCAGCTACCGTCCAAGGGTTAATGTCAAAACCCTTTGCTTTGAGCAACTGAATTGCGGCAGTAATTAGCTCTTTATCAGCTTTTCTTTGGTGGGATAGGTCCTTGACCATCAGATTCTATTTCAGAAAACTAGTACGCTGTACGCCGAGCCGCCGAACGCTTTTGCAGCCTACACTTATCGCGAAAAGTATAGCCTTATTCTTATCTGTTCCCAGTACGCAGTGAAAATCTTCCCGTTTATAGGAAATTTTGCTACATGCCGACAGCTCATATCCTTGTCAAAGGTAGGGTGCAAGGTGTCTTTTATCGGCAATCCACGCGGGAGAAGGCGAATTCACTTGGATTGAGCGGGTGGGTGCGAAATCTCCCTGACGGTCAGGTGGAAATTGAAGCAAGCGGTCCGCGGCCTTCGTTGGATGCGCTGATCGCCTGGTGTGACGATGGACCGCCGCATGCTACGGTCGATTCGGTGGATGTGAAGTGGGTTGATGAGGAAAAGCACTCAGGCCGTTTTTCGATTCGTTGACGGATCAAGACGGCAAAATTCTGCGCGAGCCCGGTCCTTCAAAAAGCTTATAAGCCTCGGCAATCAAACCCGAATCCGCCGCAGTTCGATCGGGATTGCCAGATTCATTGGCTGAAGAAACGGCGGTAGGCGTTTCGACGGACTCAGAGGCGATCGACTTTTCCTTTGTAGTTGAAACTTTCGCAGCCTCATTTTCAAAACGAGATGGCGGCTTGATTGCTGGAGGGCTGGCAACGGCTACTCCGCCGGCACCATCTGGTTCTTCGTTGGCATCATCGGCGGTTGCGGCCGTTCTCTTCGCTTTGGCGCGTGGACGCTGCGAGCTGGTCGTATTGCGATCGACGAGTTTTACTTTCACCGATATCGGTCGACCGGCAACAACCTCGCACGCAGTTTTCATCGCGTCAGCGCGAGATTCGATCATCTTTTGAAAATGACTCATCATCACACCGATCGTCAAACAATCGTTGTTCTCCATTGACAGAGGAAACGCATGCTCTGAAACCACGGCATGAAGAGGCAGAGAGCGCCCATGCAATTCGTCTTTGACGTTGGACCAAAATTCTTCCAGTGCTACCTGATCGAAGCCCGCAGTGATTGGGGGTACAACCCTTTCCGGCTCACGTTTTTCAGTTGCAGGACCTGGTTGTGATTCGGCGGCTGAATCATCCATCTCAGAATCAGCTTCAGTCAAGGTCGATATCGTCATTTGTGGAGAAGGTGGCGCCGCCGGTGGTGCATCTTCGGTCAGGTCGTAGGGAATATCTAACGTTTCAGGACTTGCTTCATCAATTTCAGTTTGGTCTGACGTTGCTTCCATCGGTGTTTGCGAGATTGGTGGGGCTGCGAATTTGGTTTCTTCGACCGGTATGTGGGCCGTAAGCGGTGTCGCTTCAGCTGCTTGTGGCTGGGGTGCTGACTGGGTTTCTTCACCCTGGGCTTGTGGGACCGCCGGTTTCGCTTCCTCAATTGGCTGCGCTGTCGAAATGGATTCTTGCGGCGCAGGTGGCGCATCCGCCGGTTTTGCCGGTTGATGTGCAGGGACCGGTTTCGCTTCCTCAACCTGCCGCGGCGGCGCCGCTGGCCTTTCTGCAGGACGGATCGCAGAAACTGCTGCAGCAGGTCGCGGCGCAGCAGTCGGCCGACCTTGCTGCGACTGAGGCGGTGAAACGCCGTCACGCAATTCAGCCTCCATCTGTGCGACTCGTTGGGATAAATCTTGCAGCAACAAAATATCTTGGCGGTGGCATAGTGCCACCAGCGAAACTTCTAGATTCAATGCGGGTTGGCTGGAACGTTTGCAGGTTTGCTCGAGTTTGTCGAGTTGTTCGACAATTTGCGCCAATTCAGCGCGATCGAAACCAGGTGACTGCTCGATCAATCCATCCACGTAGCTAGTCGAGCCTAGAATCAGCGAATGGGTGTCGGCTTTCGTCGATCTGCCTGCCGCGAGATAGCTGGCTTTGGCGAGATTGAGGAAATGTTTGGCCAACTCCATCGCCAATTGTGTCGGCTCGCGACCTTCCATCATCAAACCGTGCGCGGCTTCCAGAGCGGCCCCGCCATCGTGTTCGAGAACTGCCTGACTGATCTGCAACAGCACATCTTCATGCACAGCACCGAGCAACGTAAGCAAATCCTTTACTGTAGCCGGTTTTCCCGGTGCCGCCACCAGGCTGGCCTGATCCAGCAGTCCCAACGCGTCGCGCAACCCGCCGCCCGATCGACGGGCAATCAGTTCGATTGCGTCATCTTCGATTTCAATTTTCTCCGCCTGTGCGATCTTCTTCAGGTGTGCAACCAGCTCGGGTTGGTTCACCAGGCGGAACATCAAGCGTTGACAACGGCTCATGATCGTGTGAGGAACTTTGTGTTCTTCCGTTGTCGCGAGGATGAAGATCACATGCGGCGGAGGTTCTTCAATCGTTTTCAGCAGCGCGTTAAATGCCCCGGTCGTAAGCATGTGGCATTCATCTATGATGTAGAGCTTGTGTTTGCCGTTTTGCGCCACCAGCGGCGCTCGCTCGATCAACAGGCGCGCGTCATCGACGCTGTTGTTGGAGGCAGCATCTATTTCTATTACAGATGGCGAGTTGCCGATCCTGACTTCGTCGCAAGAAGTGCATTTCAAGCAGGGGGTGGCAGTCATTCCCTGGTCGCAGTTGATCGATTTGGCGAGAATGCGAGCCGACGAAGTTTTTCCGCAGCCACGAGGGCCGGTGAACAGATATGCATGAGAAATGCGGTCGTGCTCGATAGCGTTTTTAAGGGACTGCGCCACAGAGCTCTGCCCGACCAAATCCGCCAGGGACTGGGGGCGATACTTTAGATAAAGCGGTTGATACGGCTCCAACAAATTCGTCGCGTGCTCGCGCGGCAGAAACGCCTAATTACCTGTCTATGAGGAAATCGTAACCGATCTGGTGGCCGCGTTCCATGGGCTTAGCAGAGATAGATCTAATTTTAACCGCGTCTGCATTTATCCGCTCCGTCGGCTCCTCCGTCGCCTCCTCCGCTCTCCATCCGCTTCGGCTGCGCCGGCTCCTCGCCGCCTTGCCTTGCTGCTTGCAAGTCATGGCAAGCGTTTTCCAGCTCGGGCGTGCTCCACGTGCCGCCGCCCTTAGTGCACGCCTGCTGCTGCTTGCCCTTGCGGTTTTTTCAACATCGTCACAGCCACGATACTAATTAGCAGAGCCACACCGAGCGTAAAGAATACATCGTTGAATGCCATCATAAAGGATTCACGCCGCACCACGTTGTCGATCATTTTCAGCGCTTGCGTCTGAGCCGTGACTAAATCTGCGCCGCGGGAAGCAAAGAATTGCGTCAATTGATGGATGCGATCTTGCACAGCCGGACTGGTCATGAAGACCGATTCGCCGATGCGCACAGAGTGAAATTGCTCGCGCCGCGTCAGCAATGTCGACAGCATCGCGACACCAATAGAGCCACCAAGATTGCGCATCATGTTGAACAATGCGGATGCCGATCCGGCTTCATTGGCCTTGATACCGGATGTGGTGAGAGTCGAAAGCGGAATCATGATCAAAGGCTGCCCGCATGCGCGTACCAATTGAGACATGATCATTTGCGGCCCGGCGGTGTCTGCGCTCATCCATGAGTTCATAAAGCAACTGCAAGCAAACAACAAGATGCCTATGGCCAATAGCAACCGTGGATCGATGCGTTTCATCAGGTGCGGAATGAATGGTATCAGTAGCAGTTGAGGCAACCCCAACCACATCATGACCGTACCGATTTGCAATGCGTCATAACCTTGAACTTGAGCAAGGTAGACCGGCAGTGCATAAACAGACCCGTACAAACCGAAGCCCAGAGCGACATTAGCGACGCTGCCGAAGCCGAAGTTTCTATTGGTCAGCAATCTCAAATTGATCAGTGGTTTCTTCGCGGTCAATTCTCGCCACAAAAACGCAATGAGTGAAACGGCGGCGACGATGGCCAAATTAAGAATCAAACTAGAACCAAACCAATCTTTGCGATTGCCCTCTTCCAGCACTACTTCCAGGCAGCCCATCCCCATAGCCATGGATAAGATGCCAAACCAATCGCCGTCTTTGAGCAGCTTCAAATTCATCGGTTCTTTCGGCAATGTCAGCAACAATACCGGCACCATGATCAAACCAGGGATGATGTTGAGGAAGAAAATATATTGCCAGCCGAATGTGTCTGTGAGCCAACCGCCGATGGCTGGTCCAATTGAAGGAGCAAAGGTGGCGGTGACGGAAAATATCGCCATACCGATCGGTCGCTTGGATGGTGGCAGACTGGTGAGGATGACATTGAACGCCATGGGGATCAGCGTTCCTCCGGTCAATCCTTGAAGCGCGCGAAAGGCGATCATGGAATTCAAATCCCAAGCCCAGGCGCAGCAGACCGAAAAAATTACGAAGAGTATGGCGTTGACTGCCACGTACCAGCGCGCGGAAAATGCGCGAGACAACCAAGCGGTTAGTGGAATGGTTATGATCTCTGCCACCAGATATGATGTCGAGATCCACGTGCTTTCATCGAGCGTTGCACCGAGCGCGCCCTGGATATCTTGCAACGAGCTGTTGACGATTTGAATATCGAGCACAGCCATGAACGCTCCCAGCGCCGCACCCAAAACTGCCAGCCAATTTCTCAATGTGACTTGCGCTTCGGCTGCGGTGCCTGGGGGAGGGTTGTTCATGACTGCGCTCGACATTTTTCCTGCCTCGGAGGATAAAGCTTGTTGATTTCCAGTGGCCTAATGCGCCACTGTCACTGTTACAACCACGGACATGCCCGGCACAACCACCTGTTCGAAACCCTTTATGCTTTGCGGGTCCAGAATGATTTTGACTGGAATGCGCTGCACAATCTTGGTGAAGTTGCCGGTGGCATTGTCTGTCGGCAGCAGTGCGAAGGTCGAGCCTGAGCCGGGCGAGACACTATCCACGGTGCCGGTAAATATGTGGTGAGGAAACGAATCGATCTTCACTTCTACCGGCTGATGGGGCCGCATGCGTTCTAACTGTGTTTCCTTGAAGTTGGCCACTACCCAAGTGTCGTCAGAAACGACGTCAAGCAACTGTTGTCCGGGCTGAACGCGTTGACCTTCTTCTACTGTTTTCTTGCCGACCCGCCCGTCTATCGGTGCCACGACCCTGGTGTAAGAAAGCTGCAAGAGCGCGTCGTTCAATTGCGCTTGCGCTTGAGCGATCGAAGCATTGGCCACCTGGTATTGCTGTGCGTTTACCTGCGTTTGCACGTGCGTTGCCTGTGCTTGTTGCACAGTACCTTGCGACTGCACGAGCTGAGCTTTCGCGATGTTGACCGCATCTTCCGCTTGCTTTTGTTTGGCTGTCGATTGCGCGATCGCTTGCTCTGCGGCTTTGCGTGCTTCAGTGGCTACCTGATAATCACGGTAGGCTTGATCCCTTTGTTGCAGCGAGACAGCGCCCTGCTGCGCAAGATTTTGATAGCGAGTGTAGTCGAGACTGGCTCGCACTTCTTCCGCTTTTCTTCCTTCAAGCTGGTGTTGGGCTTCGATGATTCCTGATTGCGTTTCGGCCACTGTCGCTTGCGCCTGCTTGATCGTGGCAATTGCGTTGGAGACATTGCCGGTGGCTTCCGTAGTTTTGCCGACTGCCGTCGTGGACGCCAGCGAGATTGAAGTCTTCGCTGCCTCGGCCTGGCGTTTGGCAACCTCAAGGGCAGCCTGCGCTTCTTGCAGTTTCACCTGGTAATCGCGCGGATCCAGCTGAACCAGGACCTGTCCCGCTTTTACATGCTCGTTGTCGTCGACCAGCACTTTGGTGACAGTGCCGTCTATGCGCGAGCTGATCGGATGCATGTGCCCTGTGGTATATGCGTCATCGGTCGACTCGTGCGCGGTCAGATACCTATACAAATGTGTCCCGCCAATGCCGGCACCTGTCAGTGCCAGCAAAACGGCGCCGGATACTGCCGCCTGCTTGAAATTGGATTGCCGTGGTGGCTGCTTGGGTGGGGTGCTCCCTCTTTCTGCCGGGGGCGACTCCATGGGGCGTTCGATGGTTGGAGCGCCCTGACGCTCGCCGCGAAACTCAAAGCCGTTTGGCTTGAGAAGTTGCGGGAGCAGCCGCTGTCCGAGAATTATTTGACCGACCATAAGCCTATGCCCTCCAACCGGACCTGCGTGCAATTAACTAACCGGTTTGTTAGTTCCATAATAATCCTAACTAACCGGTTTGTCAACTCCCGTCAATGGATGGTTAGAGGTTAGCCTATTCAAGGTCTGGCAGACTTTTGCCGGCTCCGGATCCACCGGATTTCCTACATTAACTAACTGTTTTGTTGGCGAAGAACAGGAAGACGGTGATGACTTTGGTTAAACCGTAATCTAAATTCGTCGGTCCCGTATTCGATATACTGATATCCCAATTAAGCGGCTGCTCGGCTGGCATCTGCAAATGGAACGGTGGTAATGGCTCTAGCTGTTCTCGAATCGGAAGCAGAACTTTCTGCGATTCGTTCCATAACACCAACCATAAATAAGGTCATTGCCATCAACAACTACCTGCGCAGCGGGTCATTGATGGTGCAAAGCTTGTTTGATTGGCATCCGAACACGATCGCGACGCCGGGCATATATCTATCGCGTTTCTACCCGTTCTTCGAACGCAACTCGTCGCTGCCGACCGCGAAGCTAATCGATCGATTCATTGAAGATTTCACGGTGCTGTTCGATGCTTTCGGCACCTGTACAGCAGATCCGAATTTCGTCAATCCCGAAACCGGTGCCTTGTTAGGACTGCGCACGCTCGGACCGAATCGCGATCAATGCCTCACCGTGAGCAAAGAAAAGTTTCGCGCTTATTTGACTGCGATTCTCATTGAGCACAAAGAAAGTGTGCCGAGAAAATTGTTTTTCCAAGCTGTGCACGTCGCATACAGATGCGCGTCGAATCAACCGGGCGAGATCGATAGTGATACACACATTGTTTATCCGATACACACCCCGATTCCGAGCAAGTACACGGCGCAGTTTGCCGAAGACTTTCCCCAGGCAAAATATATTCTGACCGTCCGCAAGCCCATCGATACGACGGCCTCGATGATAAGGCACCTGAAACGGACCGGCAGGATCGTGGAAAACTATTTGGTGGCGGTGCTGTATCAAATGTTGTTTGCCGGAGTGCCGACCACAAATGGGGTGGCCGATTCTTCGAGGGCGCTGCGGTTGGAAGACCTTCACCGAGCGCCGCGCGAAACGATGCAACAGCTGTGTCGTTGGTTGGATCTTCGCTGGGATGAAACTCTGATGAAGAGTACCGTCAATGGTCTGGAATGGTGGGGCGATACCAGCTCGCTTCAAGTTCAGGGCTTTTCTCAAGCAGTAGTTGCCCGGCGTCACGATGACGAGTTGCCCGCAATCGATCACTTGCGATTGAATGTCCTATTCGCACCCAAAAATATGACCTGGGGCTACCAGTGCGCCGATGCTGACAGATCGGTTCTTCGCAAGCTGCTGATCTTGCCACTATTGGTGGTGCCACTGGTGATGGAAAAGGAGTTTCTACTGGGTGAGCGAAAAGACAAACTTAAGTTCACGAAACAGAACACCTTATTCGAGCGGCTGCCCAAGCCAATCGTATTCTGTCTGTGGTTTTTTGGTATTGGCACGCTGTATAGCTACCTGAATATACGCCGGTATCTGCTCTCCTCGTGGATCAGCACGTTTGCTAAAACCAGGCCCGAGGTGGCTCTGTTGCAGATACAATCTGGCGGCGGTGCTTGACAAACCCAAATTGCATAAAAATTCGACCTGCATAAAATACTGTTCAGCCTGGCACAGGCAATGATTACATTTTTGCTGCAGCTAAAAGTGGGGGCACTGTTTGTGCACTCGCATAGCTGAATTATCATTCACAAGCGGTCTGTGTCATACATGTCGTAAGGATCCGTGATCCTTTGACAATGCGGAATCTGCTACACTTGAATACGCCTGTCAGGTCACATATTTCATTACCATGACATCGAAATTTCGGTCGGAAAATAGTGCTGCATCTCTGCCGTTCATTTCGGTCGTGATACCGACATACAATCGTCCGTGGCAGATGGCAAGTTGCTTACGTTCCTTTGAGCAGACTGACTATCCACGAAATCGATTCGAATTGGTGATCGTCGACGACGGAAGCCCAAACACTTTAGATCAAATTGTGGCGCCGTTCCGCGATAAGTTTCAACTGAACCTGATCAAACAGGCCAACGCCGGAGCTGGCTCTGCCCGTAATACCGGCGCTGCCGCCGCTCGCGGTGACTACATTGCTTTCACCGATGATGATTGTGTACCAGCTGCTGATTGGTTGTCGACATTGGCCAAGGCAGTTAAGGAAAATCCTGATGAAGGATTTGGCGGGTTGACCTTCAATGCTTTGCCGAACAATCCCTGTTCTACTGCCAGCCAGCTGCTTATCGACTATCTGCACAATTATTATTTCCCGGCAGATGAAAACCGTTTCTTCGCTTCCAATAACGTGATCTTTTCCAAGAAACAGTTTGAGCAAATTGGCGGATTTGACACACGATTTCCTCGTGCCGGGGCAGAGGATCGAGATTTCTGCCGGCGTTGGTTGGCTGAGGGATACGGATTGACGTATGTGCCGCAGGCGAAAATCAATCACTCCCACGGCATGACCCTGAAGGGATTTATTCGGCAACATTTTTGCTACGGACGCGGCGCGTTTTATTTCCACAGTTTCAAAAAAGTGCAGACAAAGAGTAAGCAGCTGCGCGTTGAACCGCTTCGTTTCTACACAAGGCTTTTGTGTTATCCGTACACGGTCAAGACTACCACTCGTCCCTGGCTGCTAGTGCTGTTGATGTTCGTTTCGCAGGCTGCCAATGCGATCGGATTCTTCTACGAGCGCAATCGAGCCTCTCGATCTGCCCCGCTCAAGTCGCCCGCATCAGCCGGCGGCGTTCTTATGATGAAGATCGGCGACGCTAAGCCGGTTGCTACTTCAGGTTATAAGGCTTGAACCAACTGCGTTGTTAATGCTGTGCCACTGACTCGAGACAACACCGTTCGCGTAACCAGAGATCCGCTCGAAGCTGGTCATCTCAAGTCCGGGCTGATGCTGCGTTCGATCCGCAACGCTGCCATTGTGCTTCTGTCGCAAGGTGGAAAGTTTGCGCTGCAGTTCGTCGCCATGGTGGCGATGGCGCGCCTGGTGGCACCTGAAAATTTTGGTGTCTTTGGAGTTGTCACTGCAATTACTGGCTTTGGACTGCTGTTTAAAGACGGACTGGCGATTGGCACGGTGCAGCGGGAATCGTTGACACAAGCTCAATGCAGCGGCGTGTTCTGGGTCAACATGGTTGTCGGATCGACCCTGGCTCTTTTGACCTGCTTAGCGGCTCCCTTTGTGGCGTCGTTCTACCACCAACCGGTGTTGGCACCGCTGCTGGTGGCAATGGCGTTTACGTACCTGTTCGCCTACTCCAGCAGTCAACACGTGGCGGTGCTAAAACGAACGATGCGTTTTGGCGCACTGGGAATCATCGATCAGATCGCCATGTTCCTCAGCGTTGCCATCGGCATCATCTGCGCCTTCAGAGGATGCGGAGTATGGAGTTTGGCTGCCGTACAGATCGGTCTTAGCGTTTTCACCTGCATTGGCGCCTGGATTGCCAGCGATTGGCGTCCTGGGCGATATCAACCCAACTCTGGATTGCGAACGCTGCTGCTCTACGGCAAAGATGTAGCCACTTCAGATGTGGCTACGTACACGATGCGCAACGTCGATAACCTTCTCATCGGCTGGGCTTGCGGCGTAGGCCCGCTGGGATTCTACGATCGCGCATACACCTTGATGATGATTCCTCTGGCGCAGCTTCTGACACCATTGGCTGGATTAGGTCACACGATGCTCAGCAGGCTGCAGCAGGATCGCGACAGATATCGCACATATGCGGAAAACATCATTTCAATTTCTTGCGGACTGGGCATGCCTTTATGCGTTTTCTTGGGCATTGGTGCGCATCGCTTGATTCCATGCCTTTTAGGTCAGAGGTGGCTGCAGTCGGTGCCGATCATACAAGCGCTTGCACCGGGTGCAGTCGCTGATGCTTTCATACTCGGGATCACGGTCATCTTGCTCTCATCGGGAAGGACGAAGGAGTTTTTCACATACCGGGTTACTTCAGCCACTTTGGCGGTACTGGCATTCTTTGTCGGCGTGTTTTGGGGTCCTGTAGGCGTAGCAGTTGCAGTCGCGGGATCGAGAATCGTGGCAGTTTTTATTGTGCTTCGGCTCTGTCTCGCTGACAAACAAACCCCTGTGCGCTTCGTGCACATCCGCAGGGCCGCGTCGGCACCATTCCTGGCTGCGGTCACCGCTGGGGTGATCGTGTTCCTCTGCGACAAGTTGATTGGAGCGGCGGGAAATCAAATCGTTTCCCTGTTGATCAGTATCGTCAGCTACGGTGTTCTGTACCTTGCCATTTGGGCGATTCTTCCGCAAGGAGCGAGAATGATCCGGCAGATACTGGAGCTGATCCTGAATGCGAGAACGATGAAAGAGCAGGCGTTGAGGGCAACATCCGAGCCAACAGTTCAATGAGAGCGAAGTCACAGAAGTTCTGCTTCCCTGGTGGGTTTGGCGAATGTGTAGAGCCAGGCGCTCAAGAGGTGTCGTCGAATGTCGACGTATCGCAGCAAAGTTCCGACCCATGAAAACCAGAGCAAGAAGGCGATGGGACGCGGCAGAGACTCAGCCAACACGGTACGGCTCGAAAATGAGATTCTGTCTTTTCGTTCGCCTTTGAGAAACTCCAATTCCATGACGAAGGGCACCATAAGTAGTGGCAAGACGGTAAGTTTGCGCATCAGCGTAGTGTCCATTGGAGCCAGTTCATAGCTCCATTTGCGGCTCTTCGGCGCGAGCAAAACGTTGAGGCGAAGGACATCGATCTTTGTTAGTTGATCCTGATGGCGTTTGGCGATTACAGCTTGAGAAAATCCGTTCACTCCTAATGAGTCGTTACCACCCCACCATTCCATGCCGTGGACCGTGCTCTTCATCAGGGTTTCATCCCAGGGCAAAGAGAGCCACTGACAGAGTCGCTCGAGTGTTTCACGAGGCGAGCAGTGCAGATCTTCCAATTTGACGGCTCGGCATCGGCTGGAGATCCCAGTGGCCGACGGCACTCCGCCAAATAATGCCTGGTACAAAAATCCATATAGGAAGAAGCAGCTTTCGTTCGTGTTGTTCAGATGTTTTACCATCGATGCAGTTGTGTCGATGGGATTGCGCACCATCAAGACGTACTGTGCCTGTGGGAAATCTTCCGCGAATTGCTGGGTGAATTTGTTCGGGATGGGACAGTGCAGTGGAAACACGATGCGGGTGTCGCTATCTATCTCGGAGCCGTGTCCGAGAGCGTACCTGTATGCCACGTGCACAGCCTGGAATAAGAGTTTGCGCGGTACAACCTGATAATCGGCCAGTATTGCAGTCAAGCAAGTGCGAAACAGTTGCTCGTCAATCAAATACATTTGATTTTTGTCTGCACCCAGCCTTGTGAATCCCGAGTACTCTCCGGCAATGGGCGTCGGAGAGTATGCCAGGCAAGGCTTTCGAGGATCGAGCAACAGTTGGAAATTCTCAATAAAACGCTCGATCAGTTGTGCTTTTGGTAGTGTCGAGTGGCGCTCGTAAAAGTAATAAAACCGGGAGGCGTAGATGCCCGGTGTCGAAATTGTCTTGGGATGCCAGTCAAACAAGGTCTGGAGCAGCACCGATCCGCTCCTGCCATAGTTGTTTACGGCGATCGGTCTTTCCAGAGTAGGCGCGATTGACCGTAGTCTGGCTAGCTCTTCATGGGTGACGTTATCGACGGTGCAAACCATATTCGCTCTCAAACTTGCCGCTTTGAACTTCCGGAGGATGCCTGGTAACCGGCAAAGACCAATAACCGGCGACCAAATCCGTAAAGGATGTTACTAAAATAGTCTCACAAGTGCGAATACGATTCGTGACGATTAGCTCAGGTACAGGGTTCGATCGGGTTAGTCCTGGATGATCTCCGGTACCGCCAAGTCCTAGAACCATAGCCTGGTGAGCACCTCTGGCTGCTGTTTCACCAGACCAATTTCATGCCCGCGATCGGTCCATAAATTGAATCAAATGCCAGCCTCGTGCGTCTCATTACATTTTTCTCCTTCCCCTCGAACAGGCTGAACCTATAGAATCTAGGCATTCTGCGGTTGCTCAAGTTATGAAACAGACGTCATTCCTGACCAAAGTTCAGAGATTCTTCCATTATCGTGGTTTTTCATTTCACGATATTGGCGGCGGTCCGGAACAGTCAGTTTTGATTGCGGGCTCCGGCCGAAGCGGAACGACCTGGGTTGGTGAGGTGCTTGCTGAGGTTAGCGGTGCCCGGCTGATATTCGAGCCATTTTTGCTGGACCAGGATGGACACTTCCCGATAACGAAAACGTTGCATGTCGACGAACAACGGGCGCAACGAAATCACCAGTTGTACATACCTGCCGGGGCAGAGTCGAGTCTCGGCCCGGAAATCACTGCAATTCTAGAGGGCAAGAGCCACAATATGTGGTGCGATCGCAATCCCCACTTCAAAGTTTATCGCCGCAGAATCATCAAGGAAATCAGGGCCAACCTGTTTTTGGGCTACATTCATCAAAATCATCCGCAGATTCCGATTGTGGTGATCAACCGCGACCCGCTGATTGTTATCAACTCTCAACTGTCGGTTGCTCGAGCCCGCGGCTGGAACTTCGAGTGGCAGCCGGAATGCGTGCTCAGTCAACCGGAGTTGATGCGCGATTACTTGGAGCCTTATCGTCGATTCATTTCACAGGCGTCCAGCCATCTCGAGCGTCTTGCCCACAAGTGGTGCATTGAAACGCTGGTTCCCTGGCAGCAATTGCGTGATGATCAAGGGGTCCTTTTCCTTGATTACGACCATCTGATGCAGTCACGAGATGCATGGTCAGAGCTGTTCCGGCACTGCAACCTGGCAGTGCCAACGATGGATAGCCGGTTTGACCAACTGCTCTCCTTCGATTCGTCGATGTCTTTGAAAAAGTCGGAGAAGAAGTGGATGCTGTCCCAAGAGGACATCGATGCGATCACGAATGTAGTGAGAACCTATGGTTTAGAGGGACTAACATCGAGCGTTGGCAGTCTGGCTGGTGACGCTGTTTCAGCCAGGCAAGCAATCAACTGCTAATTCGGAAGTCCTCACAGCAGCTGTACTTCCGACCCTGAACTGTCAAACATTTCACACCAGGCAACTATCAGGCTGCGCCGAATGTCCAGGTATCTCAAAATCGTGCCGGCGCCGAAGCGCCAGAGCAAAGACATTAGTGGACGGGGCAGCGGCTCGGCCGCAGCACCGGATATGGTGCCGCGCATCCGCTCGTTTCGCTCTGCCCTTAAGAAGTCGATTTCCATTACGAACGGGAGAAAGAGCAACGGCAGGATCATTAATCTGCGCAATATGGACCGATCGGCAGGGGCAACTTCGTATCCCCACTTCGCATTCTTTTTCGCCAGCAAAACGTTCATCCGGAATCGATCGATTGCGGTCACCTGTCCGCGATGTCGTTCATAGGCTACGACACTCGGATTGAATCCGTTCACGCCAAGCGAGTCGCTGTCTCCCCACCATTCTTTACCGTTAATGGTGCTCTGAACGAGACTGTCGTCCATTTCGAGGTCTAACCAGGCACAGAGTCGCTGCATAGTTTCCAGCGGACTGCTATGCAAGTCTTCCAGACGCACAGCTTTGCAATCCAGCTGCGGTGCTGGGCTTGCTCCACCAAACAAAGATTGATAGAGAAATCCGTACAAGAAAAAGCAGATTTCTCCTCTGCGTTTAAGATGCCGCACCATTGATTCAGTCGTATCAATCGGTCTGCGCACCATGAGCACGCACTTCGCATCAGGAAAATCCTCTGCAAACTGTTCTGTATATTTGCTTGGAATGGGCGTGTGCAGTGGATAAACGATGCGCATATTCTTGTGCAGCCTGCCTGGTTGCCCGAGCGCACCGCGATATGCAACATGGATAGCTTTGAAGAACAGCTTTCTGGGAACTGGACCATCGCAATCGGCAAGAATTTCAAACATATACGAACGAAAAAGTTGTCGATCTACTCGATGGCTCTGATTTCTTTCCTTGCCTAGATTGGTAAAGCCACAAGACTCGCCTGCGTCCATCGAGGGTGAATAAGCCAAGCACGGGCGGCGAGCGTCGAACATTATCTCAAAGTCGTGAATGAACTGATCGATTAATTGAGATGCCGTAAGAGATCCGAACTTTTCAAAAAATGGATAGAACTTTGACAGATAAATGCCCGGCGTGGAAATTGTGTCGGGATGCCAATCAAGCAGACTCTGCAGGAAGACGGAACCGCTGCGTCCGTAGTTATTAATCGCAACCACGCTTTCCAGGCTGTCCGTCAAAGAGCGCAGAGATGGAACGTCTTCCTTCAGCAGAATCAAAGTCGTAGCAATCAACGACATGTGCGGCTGAGTATGCGAGCGGTAAGCTTTCTGATTCATTGTAGGCGATAGTCTGCATAGGTATTTAATAATGTCGACTGTAGCCTACAGAAAAATTTTCCGCCACGGGAGCAGTTGCTTCTTCAAAGTGGGTAAAAGTGTCAATTGATCATTGATACCACCGATGAGGTACCGCGCATCGTCTGAATTAAGTGTCAATTTCTTAATAACCTTGCTTCCAGGCGTGCCGGCAGTAACGCTCATTGCTGCGCAGGCGTAGTGTCTTGATCGAACGCACGCAACCACTTGCGTTCTTTATCTGCGCTTTGTTTCTCGCCAACTATTTCGTAGAGTTTGCATAGATCGGCGTGAAGATCGCGATCGTCGGGAAACAACTTGATAGCCGCACGGTAATCTTGCAACGCTGACTCGTATTGCTTTGTTGCCACGTAGGAGTTTGCTCGTGTGTGAAGATCCCGCTCTCTATTCAATAGGCCATTATTGTGTGCGATCAGCCAGGTTGAGTCAGATATTGCCAAACCCCATTGCTTGACGCGCACAGCGATTGACGCACGGTCAGCGTGCATGATCTTGTTTGTCGGGTCGAGTCTCAATCCTTCATTCAGCTGTTCGATGGCTTCGTTCCATCGGCACAGTCTCGCAAGCACTCGTGCCTTTGTGGAGTGATATTGGGCATTGTGTCCGTCAAGTCTAATTGCCACATTCACGCTCTTAATTGCCTCGCCTGGTTGGTTCAAGCAGCTTAGAATCGCCGCTCTGTAATTCCAAACGTTTGCATCCTCAGGCAAAAGCTTGCGTGCCATGTCAGAAGCTTCAATCGCTGCTTCGTCTTCTTCCAGCCCATGTAAAACTGCCGCCTTAAGAGCATAATATGCCCCGATCTCAGGATGCAACGCAACAGCCCTATTGATGTCAATTAAGGCACTGTCCAGTTTCCTCTTCGAGTCGGATTCTCCAAAAGCCCTGAAGTAAAAAGCATCGCTGTCGTGTGCGTTCTTCTCAATAGTCAGAGTTGCTTTCCTGATAAGCTCGGTGGACTTTCCGGTCAAGGCTAACTGGCGAAGTTGGGAATGTTCGCTCGATTTAATTGTTATCTCACGACGAGAAAATGAGGATGACTCGTCAGCGAGTGGACTCGAACCCGTGATTACTGCGAGCATCGCTGCACCCAAAATCAGGCTCGCCAAGGCACTATGGCCGATTTGCTTGCTCATCGCTGAAGTTTAACAAAGAATCGCTTGGATTTCGCTCAATGGCGGTCGGGAGGGACGCGCCGGCGATTGCTCTGATTGGCAGCGTTAATGTTGAATGGTTGCCTGTCTGCTTTCGAAGTTGAACAGCGGATTGTTTGTTTCCCAACTTTCATACCGGCGCCAATCATCGGTGGTATCAACTTCAACCCATCCGTGTTCTACAAAAACAGCCGTGATCGGCATGCCGTGCTCGATTAACTTTCGAATCAACGTGGTCATGAACATGTTGTCAAAGTCCTTACCATCGTATTTGTCGGCTCGATCCAATCCTCGATAAAATTCTTGAATTTGAGCCAAACAATTCCTTGAGACCTTCACCAAACCAATGTATTGCCCTTCGATCTCGCTGTACGAAGTCACTTTGCGACCGATATCCGTTATCTGCCCCTGAGCGTTTACCTTGAGGCTTTCCGCATCTGACAGCGGATCGTCCATGCGATCTTGCCACAGCTCGCGCCAGCCGCGGTCGATCACCACCGAAAAATCCGCCTTGCTGGCCAGCAGAGCCTGGAGAACTCTGGGCTCGTAAATGATGTCGCCATAGCAGATCAAAATGTCGTCATCGAATTCTTTTTCGGCGCAGAAGAGCGAATGAACCATATTGGTTGATTCAAAACGCGGATTTTGATAGCGGGGCAGATTGTAGGCGGCGAGCGCGTCGCTCTTGTATCCCGTAACCAGAAAAATATTGTCTACTCCGCACTCTCGCAGAGAGCTCAACTGATATTCGAGCAGCGGAGTGCCCTTGAGCGGCACCAGGCATTTTGGCCGGTCGTCCGTCATCGGGCGAAGTCGCGAGCCAGTACCAGCAGCCAAAATTATTGCTTTCACTTGATCCTCAATACCTGACAGTTTGCGCAGTCAATCTCTAATATCGAAGCTTGCGACCATTCCCCATACAGCAATTCGCCGGCGCCAATCACTGCTGGAATACCCAACTCACCGGAGCGGATCGCCATGTGCGAATTGACGCCACCATACATGGTGACCAAGCCTTTGATGTCGTGGGAGAAAATCCAATCAAATCCGGGGTCGGCACTGGGAATGAAGAGGATGGAATCACGCAGCTCACTAGTGTCCGCCGTCGAAAAAACGACCTTCCCGACCGTTTTGTTCTGCGTAATAAAGTTGGGTTCTGTCGCCAGCACCTCGAATGACCAGATATCTGATTCTTTCGAGATCACCGACGGCAGACGCAGGCGGCAAGCGACTTCGTAGTCTTTTCTTCCTTTGGCGATGTTATGCTCGATCACGTCGCGAATGTCATTGCTCGAACCATACAATTCTTTGATGCAGTCGATATTGGTGAATGAGCAATCCTCAGCGGAGAAACCATGATTCGCCCCCAAATCTTTGAGAATCGACAAAGCATCGCTCAAACTCTTGGTGAAGACGAACTTGGCGAACTCTCGCCCTTCAATTGCCGCCCGAATAAAGTCGAAGAAACCCAAGACATCGTCGCCGAGATTATGCTCAACGAGCAATTTGTTGATCTTGCGCAGCTGAACCAGCGACAGATTGAAGTCTTTTTTCGCGCCGGGAGCTTCGCCTGCCTGCTTAGACCAGTCGAAGTATCGATCAGGTTCTTCGTCATAGCGTGGCGAAAGAATGTCGTATGTGCCGGGTCGTAAGTGCCCATACTCTTGCAGGAATGCAGCACGACTGAGATTTTGGAAATCGCGGGTCATGCAGCTGCTGACCGAATCCACCGATGCCATAAAGTTGTCGTAGTCGTTCTTGCTGAAGATGCCCACAGTAACGAGAGACTTAAGCAGTTCTACGGCGATGAATCCGGCTCGGGCCAGACCAGCGAACGGCAATGTCCCATATCGCTTGCAATCTTCAAGCAGCCAGTATATCTTCGAAACGGCGTCCAAATCTGCGTTCGAGATGGTTTTGATGCGCTCTTTCAGCGTCTCTATTTTCGCTACGTCCGTTTTCCACAATCCGTTTTCTGCGTGAATAATTCCGTTCGTGAGGTTGCACAGACTGCGCGAGAAGACATCACAGTCTTCTTGAGAAAAGCCGGCCTTTCGGAGTCTTTCCATCTTATCCGGCATATCGAACGTGTAGCAGGTCTGCACGATCTCGAATTCAACTTTGTCGTGATTGGCAGGATTGGCCAGCAAGAGATCCAGGTAGTAGTTGACCAACCTGTCACCAAGTTCCGCTCCAATATCCGCAGGTAGAAACGAATTGAAGTCGACGCGCACGTCAACATAAGGCAGTCCGCAGAAATTCACAATCAAAGGAAAGCTGCGCATATTTCTGTATCCGAAATTACTGCGCTGATACGCCCAAATGTTGTCGGTGATCAATTCTTTGTAGAGTGACAGCGCAAGCGGCTTAGGGCGAATCCCGATGATTTCCGCCGGGTTCCAGTCGGGCATCACCGCAAAAATTGTGCGCGATCCCAAAAGATATGGGTGGGGCTTATTCAAACTGCGCATTTTTTCCGCGATTTTGTCGAGGCTGATTTGCAGCTGTTCCGGAGTGGGCACCGCGTCTTTATAAATCAGAGGACGGCATTGAAGCAGGTAGACCTGACCAAACAAATCGACTGCGAATTCAATGTCGAGGCGATCGTGATCGAGGATTGTTTCCAACTCGTCGATCAGCTTGATTACGGTCTGGACCGCGTCAGGTAAGTCGCTGCAATCCGAGTTTCTCAAACCGAAAAATGTGCGCGCGGCATTTGAGTTGCCGGAAGTGATCGCGGTAGTGGAATTTTCCGAAAGGTTGATTACCCTGTACGGGCTGCCAGAGTTGGGATCGATGCTGAAGGCGACGCCACCGAATGCCACGTCTTGCAGCATCGGCTGCACGAGAATCTGCTCGTCGAAAGTGGAGTCGCCATATGACGATATGACTTTTTCAACCGCTTCTTTTACGGCATTATTTCCCTTGACGTTGAGAACAGATTGGAAATGCCCTGCCATCGATGCCGAGTCGAGATCCTCTGCTTGAGCGCTGCTGCGCACAATCAACGGTGTCTCTAGCCATTGCTTTTCTTTGAGCGATTGGAATACTTTTTCTCTTGCCAGGCGCCATTCCGATACGGTGAATCGAATCTGATCTAACACAGTGGCACGCTGCACGCGTTCTCGTAAGAACTCCAGAGTTTCTGCCTTGGTGCCGAATTTCGAGCTTCGTGCCGGAGCTGCGTGCGGTGTTGTTGCAGCAACTGATATGCTTAAACGCGGCGCACCCTGATCCGGTTGGAAAGATAATGGCGGAGTAAGGTCTGATGTGGACACTAGTAAGACCCTTGATCTGAAAGAGGCTAGAGATGTCACTAGAATAATCGCACAAGCCTCGATAGAATTTCTTACCGTTCGTTCAGGTGCATTGTTATTTGGGGTATCACGCTGGTAGAGAGCAAGAGCGGCGAGGAGCCGGTCGCAGCGAACGGTGGCCGGCGCGTAGGAGGCGAGGGACGATGCCGACGGAGCGCATAAAAAAGGGAACAGTTTATTGGCTTACAGGTGTCTCAGGCGTGGGCAAGACAACGCTCGGGCGCCTTCTCTATGAGCATTTAGCGAAACTCAAGCCGAACGTGGTTTTCTTGGACGGCGACGAACTGCGTGAAGCGTTTGGTTACGATTTGGGTCATCACCGAGAGGATCGTCAGCGCAGTGCGATGAGAAACGCGCGGCTCTGCAAAATGCTGTCAGATCAGGGGATTGATGTTGTTTGCTCGACGATTTCGCTGTTTCACGAATGCCAAAGTTGGAACAGGAATAACATTAGCGATTACAAAGAAATCTTTATTCAGGCGCCCAAAGAAGTGCTGGTGGCCAGGGACCCGAAAGGGTTGTACCGGGCGGCTTTGAACGGCGAACGCGGCAGTATGGTGGGGTTGGACATCAAAGATGAGAGCCCTCTTAATCCTGATGTGATGATCGTGAACGATGGCGCCAAGACTCCCGGTGAGATTGTTCAAACGCTGATCGCTAGCCTGTTTTGATATTTATTGTGTAAGCTAATGCGCGATACGTTTTCGCCGGCAGCAAGTTTGCGCTGGTCGGTGAATGAACCTGGGATAAGGCCCGAAGGAGTAAACATGGTACTGAGCGAACTGGAACATGGCAAATTCACGAAGCTAGCCGCTGATTATCGCCATAGACCGGGGTACAGCCAGCAGGTCCTGAGGGCAATTTTGGCGGTGCAAAGAGAGCATCGCCCGGTGGCGCAAATTGTTGATGTCGGAGCGGGCACCGGCAAACTGACCAAGCACCTGGTCGAACTCGGCGCCGGCGCAGTTGTGGCGGTCGAGCCTGATGACGCCATGCGCAACGAGGGTATTGCCTTCACTCAGGGGCTGGACGTGCAATGGAGAAAGGGCTCAGGCGAAGAAACGACATTGCCGTCGCAGAGCGCCGATTGGCTGTTGATGGGCTCATCATTTCATTGGGTTAATCTGGAAAAAGGTTTGACGGAATTTCACCGGGTGCTTCGTCCGGGTGGGATGTTTACGGCAGTGTGGAACCCGCGCGATTTAGAACGCTCGCCGTTGCAGTCAAAAATTGATGCGCAAGTGAAGGACATGGTGCCGAATTTGAAGCGCGTTTCCTCTGGTGCGTCGAGCAGCACAAAGGATTGGTACGGATTGTTGCCTTCGACCGGGCAGTTTCGTAATTGCATCTTCATCGAAGCGAAACATGAAGAAGTGATGTCACCCGACAGGTACATGGGGGTGTGGAACTCGGTCAACGACATCCAGGTGCAAGCCGGACCTGAGCGCTGGCAGGAAATATTGGAAATGATCCGCAAGGAAATCGCCGGACTGCAAGAAATTGTCGTGCCTTATTCGACCCGTAGCTGGACCGTATGGCGGGTTGATTAACCGCTCTCTCAATTACGCACTGGCAAAGCACTCAACCTCCCAGCACAGGTATTCTGGATCATCTCTCTGGTTTTCCTGGCACCGCGGAAATTCTTGGCGTGCGCGACCAACTGGATCAATTGCACGATGCTGGCCTGCTTCAACAATCCACACCCCCTTAGCGGAAGTAATTACGTGTGTACCATCTGCGTGCATCTCAACATGATTGGTGAACGGATGAAGATGATGCTTACGGTCCAAATCCTGTAAGTAGCTCGCTGTCTTAGTGGGCATCTTGGTGGAACCTCATAATGGGTTATGCAATGCGGCCGCCAGCTTGTGTGAAAGACAGGAATGCAGAGTGCGCTCAACAAATTTGTAGTCGGTTACTTGCACCTTATGCAAAGACTTTGAGTAACTCGTGAGATTTTGTTTTGTGCTGCGTATTCCTCCCACCCGGGCCGAACAGCTCAATCAATGTAAACGAATGGAGAAATCAACTGCACCAAATCTGGTGCCGCCGACACATGTGATAGCTAAATGATCTAGTCTCTTTCTTTGTTCATCGGTTATAGCGCAGTTGAAAGGGTCTCGAACACGCCAACTCTTGTCTAACGTCGTCAAATGTACCCTGCGGTGTTATATGATCGGAGGTAGCCAATGAGAGACTGGTTTGGTTTGAGAAAGTGCAGTTTAGCCTGAAGCTTTGGCAAAAAGGGTTTGTGCTGGTGGCAGTGCCGCTGGTTTTCGAGTTCATTTTTGTCTTTGCGTTGGCGGCTATGTTGGAGCAGGTGGAGCAGGAACGCCGAACGGAGGCGCACTCCAAGGCGATCGTGTCGGAAAGCAACGATCTATCCAAAAATACTTTGGATGCAGCATCGTCGATAGTGGCGCTATATTACACGGGAAACAGAGGGCTCTTCGATCGCGCCAGTGAATCGATCTCTCGCATCAACGGCGGCATCATCGAGCTGGAAAATCTAACGGCGGAAGATGCCGACCAGTACCGTCATGTGCAAAAGCTGAAACAACTTTCGGAACGCGTGTGCAAGTGCCTGTTGCTGTATCGCGACAATTGCAGCAAGCGCGATCAAGAGGTAGACTTCGTCCGTTTCAGGAAGGAGTTACGAGCCGCTTATCTGCCATTTTTCGATGAGCTGCACATTTTGTCTTCGCGGGAAAAACTTGCTCAAGTCGACGCACCACGCGTCGAGCAAGCACGAAAGCGCAGGTTGATCGAGTTCCTCTGCACAGGGCTGGCCATCAACGTCTTGATTGCTATTTTTCTCGCCCTGTTCTTCAGAGGCATCACTCGCCGCCTCAGATTGCTGAGTGATAATACAAAACTCTTGGCGGGCAAGAAGCCATTGCATCAACCGCTAGATGGAACCGACGAGATCGCTGATCTTGATGGAGTATTTCACGAGATGGCATCGGCTTTGTTGGCGGCAGAGCAACGCAAGCAAGAGTTCGTCAATACCATCTGCCATGATCTTCGCTCTCCTCTTGCCAATGTGCAAGTTACGCTCGCCACTGCATCTCGTGGAACGTACGGCAAGCTGAATGAAAAAGGACTGGACCGATTTGATAATGCGGAAAAAAGTATCGAGCATCTTCTTTATCTGCTCAACGAATTGCTAGATGCAGAACGGATGGAATCAGGCATGGTTGAACCAGCATTTGCGATGACCGATATGAAAGAGGTGATCTCACAATCTGTAGAAACAGTGAAAGCGATCGCAGAAGACCGTTCGATTAAAATTGAAACGGTTGAAACTGTTGCGTGGATCGCTGCAGACAAGAAGCTGCTCGTCAGAGTGCTGGTGAATTTGCTGTCGAACGCCATCAAGTTTTCGCCTGCCGGCGGCATCGTGTCCGTTGCCCTCATAGAGC
>Ga0206819_10126_pt1 | contig 28973 bp, 23 predicted proteins | sample Alteio_BWOrgCont_87_FD_152855 | JGI IMG/M metagenome (GOLD analysis project Ga0206819, IMG submission 152855) | Enriched cells from forest soil in Barre Woods Harvard Forest LTER site, Petersham, Massachusetts, United States -... | ecosystem: Environmental > Terrestrial > Soil > Temperate forest >... | reverse complement strand
ATAGCGGAGGAGCCGAGGGACGAAGGCGACGGAGCGACTATAATTTGATCACAACGACGAGATTGAGAGTTGCGTTTCTCGGGGCGCCTGGTGCATTTAGTCACCGAGCCACCCAGTTGTTTGCTGAGCAAATGCAATGTCGCGATCAGCTGGAGTCGCTTTCCTGCAAATCATTCGATCAGGTTTTCGCGAAGGTGGTGGCAGGCGAAGCTGAATTCGCCGTGATTCCCTTGGAAAACTCGTCGGTCGGATCGATCGTAGCCAACTATGATTTACTCTGGCGCAGTCCCGTGATCATTGTCAGCGAAATCTATCTCGACGTGCACCACAACTTACTGGCGCTGTCCGGAGCAAAACTCGAAGAGATAAAGGAAATCTACTCACATCCAGTTGCCCTGGAGCAATGTCAAAAGTTTCTCGACAGCCTGCCCGATGTCAAACGAATTGCGCACTTAGATACCAGCAGCGCAGCCTTTCACGTGAAGGATAGCGGTGACAGGAAGCTGGCAGCCATTGCCAGCGAATTCGCCGCCGCAGAAACCGGTCTGAAGTTCTTGCAGCGCAACGTCGAAGATCACGCCGGTAACCGCACCAGATTCGGTATCATCATGGGTGACCAGGCCGGTGCCGGCGGAGCACCGTTGAAACAGCGCGCGCTTGAAATGGTGAGCCAGTGCGACAAATACAAACTGACCTGCAACGTCGAACTGTCCCACGAACCTGGTTCGCTCTCCCGACTGCTCGACGCCATCGCTCGCTGCAACGCCAACCTGACCAAGATCGAATCGCGTCCCATCCCCGAAACCCCCTGGCACTATCGCTTCTTTCTCGACATGCAAATTTCTCGCGACCAGGACGCCTGCGTCACCGCCGCCCTACGCGCCCACGCCAGCAGCAGCAAGATTCTGGGCCGCTACCCGATCTGGACCGAGCCTTCCCAGTAATGCAAAATGGCAGGTAAGAGCCTGGGTCGCACTTATCCTACTTTCTTTCATCAGCACCGATTGCAGCTATTGGTGCTTGGATAGCCAGGCTAGATTGAGCCTGTAGCCGACTGCCATGTTAGTCACGCTTGGATGTTTTTTCCAAAACTGGTCGGCAACTGCACGCTGGGTCTTCGCATCATTTAGCCGACCAAGGTCTTCTAACAAGACCGCGTAGTCAACTTGGACATCAGGTCGCTCCGGATTATCGGGGGTATTCTTGGCGCAAATGTCTAAGCAAGTGTCATATAAATGGCAAGCCGCTTGCGGCCGATTCAGTTTTGCCTGGCAGCGAGCGCGGTAGCGATACGCCCGAACGATCCAGGAATAAGGTACTGGAGATTGAGCCTGCCATTTCTTAATCAGTCCCTGCAATGACAGATCGGCTTCGTCATATTCGCCATCATTCATCAGCGAGGATTGCACGCGCATGATATCGGTAAATCCGGTCCCGCCGGTTGGCTGTGCTTGAAGCACAAAGCATAGAGGAAATCGGGCCTTGAAATTTCGCACAGCCTGAGCCGTCAACTTGGGACAGGAAGATATGCGATAAAAACGAAGGCTCTTCGATTGGCCAAGAAATGCCAAATCTCTGTCATCAATCGGCGTACCATCAAGAGACGCGTTGGCCAAATTGCGCAGACCGCCTATCACTTTGACGCCGCTTTTATCGATGGGACAACCGCTAACATCAAGATAGATCAGACTTTGCATATTTTTCAGTGCATGAAGGTCCTTAAGATCGTTGTTCTTGACCGTAAGTTGCGTAAGCTTTAGATCGCTGATGCTCTCTAAGTCCGAATCGTTGACACCGGCACCCGACAGGTCCATCATGCGGACGAAACTGCAGTCCCTCGATTTGAAAATCATCAAGTCGTCTCTGGTCGGTCTGTCGGTATACTCAGACAGATGCTTCAGATCTATCTTTGCAGAGCGTTTATCGACCAATTGCTTAAGCGTGTCCCGGACCGTCATGTCATTAAGTACATCGCCTATGGAATTTCCATTGGCAAAGTCGCCTTCCGCTTTGAATGGCAGACTATGGTCAGAAGCTTGCTTGTACTGAGCGGAAACGAGAGATTTTTCTGCCACCACCTTTGGTTGACTTTGGCAGGCGCCAAGGAAACAGCAGGCCAAGCACAGAACCAGAATTTTGCCGGAGGGCTCACCCCGGACAAAACGAGTTCCACTCTGGCTGGCAGGCTCTATAGCTGTTGCTTCCGGGTTCTGCATGAAATCAGACTCGTGCGCATTCCATAACAGCAGTGTAGCCGATAATCACGTCCGGCGCGTCTAGTTGGACTTACTGCTTGTGTCGGTAAACAGGGACTTGCTTTCAATCAGAACGGGTACGCCGCGCAGAACGCAGAATGTGCAGGAGATGTAGACGAAGACCATAGCTATATCTGCTATGTGATATGAATCACCAAATTTGGTGCGGGCGGCGATCAGCAGGCAGAAGGCTACGGCTTTGGCGACGGCGTAAGTGAAACGGCTGAAGTTGGAGGCGACGAGGAATTTGCCGAGGCCGCTCTGCATCATGGTTTTGGCACCGAATGCGGTGTAGCCTTGTTCGCTGGCGAAAGAGCGGACAGCATCAACGAAGGTACCGCGGATCAGGTAAAGCAATGGCACCCAGAGCGGAATCCAGCCAAGCGCACAGTAGGCGATCCAGTATGACATTTCCACCGCCCGATCGCCGGCGATGTCGAGGATGCCGCCGAACTTCGAAGTTTGATTGAGCTTGCGCGCGAAGTACCCATCAAGCGCATCAGCGTAGATGACGAAGGCTGTCAGCCCAAACGAGGTCCACTTCCACTGCTCTTCAGGCAACCAGAGCAGCCCGATTGCGCCGAGCGCGAGCACCACCCGTGATACTGTGATGACGTTTGCGACGTTGATAGTCACATCACACGTCGAGTTCGCTCATGTGAGCATGTTTCTCGATGAATTCCCGGCGCGGTCCGACTGCTTCTCCCATGAGCAGGTCGAAGATATGGTCGGCTTCACCAGCATCATCGATAGTCACTTGCTTGAGTGTGCGAGTAGCAGGGTTCATCGTCGTGTCCCACAACTGCTCGGCCATCATTTCACCAAGACCTTTGAATCGCTGAACGATAGCCTTATCGCCCATCTCGGCCAAAACGGCCTGCAGCCGATGTTCGTTGTAGCAATACTCTGTGCGCTTGCCTTTCTCCACCTTATACAGGGGTGGCTGAGCAATATAGATGTAGCCTTTGTCCACCAGCGGCCGGGCATAGCGGAAGAAGAACGTGAGAAGCAGAGTGCGGATATGACTTCCGTCAACATCGGCATCGGTCATGATGATCACTTTGTGATAACGCAACCGCGAAAGATCGAGATTCTCTGCGTTCGGACGAAGCAATCCGGTGCTCTTGCCACCAGTCTCTTCGTCATCGTCTTTGACGGAAAGTCCAAGCGCAGTAATCATTGATTGCACTTCGTTGTTCTCGTAGATACGGCTGGGCTGCACCCTCTCCACGTTGAGGATCTTGCCTCGAAGAGGCAGAATCGCCTGAAAATGTCGATCGCGACCAACCTTGGCGCTACCACCGGCGGAGTCACCTTCCACCAGATAAATCTCGCACTTGCCCGGATCTTTATCTGAGCAATCCGCCAGTTTGCCTGGCAGCGACATGCCGTCCAGAGCATTGGCGCGCCTCATTGTTTCCTTTGTTTTCTGGGCCGCCTCACGCGTTTTCTTTGCCTGAATATTTTTGGCCATGATATCTTTGGCCGACTTGGGATTGATCTCCAGCCATTCACTCATGGACTCCGTCACTACTGCCTGCGTAATGCCTTGAACTTCGCGATTGCCTAGCCGTTCCTTCGTCTGTCCTTCAAATTGGGGTTCTGGCACTTTAACGCTGATGATTGCCGTCAGCCCCTCACGCACGTCTTCACCGATGAAGTTGCCGTCCGCTTCTTTAAGCAACGGCGGATTCTGTTTCTTCGCATAATCATTCATAATGCGCGTCAACGCGTTACGAAAACCGGTCAAGTGCGTTCCGCCATCGCCGGTCTTGATGTTGTTAACAAAGGTATATACCGACTCTGAGTACATCGTAGTCCACTGAAAAGCGCACTCTACGACGACGTCATCACGCTGGTGCTCAAAATAAATCGGCGGCTTGTGCAAAACGTCGCGTGTATCGTTGAGATATTCGACGTAGCTGGCGATGCCACCTTCATAGTGAAATTCTTCCGATTTACCCGACCGCTTATCGGAATAAATGATCCTCAATCCCTTATTGAGGAACGACATTTCACGCAAACGACTTTGCAAAGTGTCGTAATCAAAAGTAATGTGCTGCTTCTCGCCTTCCTCGTTCACATCATGAAAAATGTCGTGATCCGGCCAGAAGGTGACTTTCGTTCCGCGCTTGTCGGTCGCCCCCTTGGTTTCCAAGATGCCGTCCGGCAGCCCGCGCCGGTAGACCTGATGATGTACTTTTCCGTCGCGGTAAACCTCGACATCCAGCCTTTCGGAAAGGGCATTTACAACCGATGCCCCGACGCCGTGCAGACCGCCGGAGACCTTATAGCCGCCGCCGCCAAATTTGCCACCGGCGTGAAGGACGGTGAACACCGTTTCAATCGCGCTTTTGCCGGTTTTTTCCACGATGCCAGTCGGAATTCCGCGGCCGTCGTCTTCGACTGTGACTGAATCATCTTCGTTAATGATTACATCGATGCGCTTGCAATGGCCAGCCAGTGCCTCGTCTACGGCGTTGTCGACGATTTCCCACACCAGATGGTGTAAGCCCCGCGGTCCGGTGCTTCCTATATACATACCGGGGCGGACCCTGACCGCCTCCAGACCCTCCAGAACGTCGATTGACTCGGCGTCGTAGTCACCACCAACCGGCATCCCATTTTGGCTGTTATTCGAATCCACGGCGCTCTTCTCGTCTGTTACAGATGTAGCTGTATCTTTCTTCAACTTGAACCTGCCTGTTTAGTGTCCTCGTCGGCTTATCCTTGCATCACGCTCAGAGTTGCCGTTCATGGTTGCGGCAATCGTGCCGCTATCGTCGATCACTGTCCTCTGTTGCTCGCTGGCGTTGCCTGGATCGGCCCCCGCCTAGGTCAGCCGTTCCATCACTAGCGCCCGCCACCGCTTTGCTCCAAACCTGGTCCCAGACGCCGGTTGCTGGCCGCTTGTCTGGCTGACAATTGAGTTCATCCTTGCCTTTTCAAAGTGGCGGCTGTTGCAAGAAAGTTAGACAGGATCAGGCTTCAGGCATCCTTGCCGCTGGCAACTTCAAGCCAAATTTTAGCATAATTGGCACGATGATTTCCCGCTCACAGCCCGGAAAAGAGCCGAAGTTACAGACATAAAACTGCTCTAGCCTACGCGGCTGAGTCCAGCTGGGATACAATACTCGGCACAGCCATCGACGGCGATTCAAGCAGCGGAGGCAAGACGGCGAGGAGCCGTCGCAGCCGGAGCGGCGGCCGAGCGGAGGAGGCGACGGAGGAAGCCGACGGAGCGATTATAAACAGGAACCCGCCTTGGAAATCTTTTACGAAGCAAACGCCAATCTACTCGCCAAATCAGCCATTGCGCTCGGTTTTTTCGACGGGGTGCACCCCGGTCACCAGGTTGTCATCGGCAAAGCAGTTGCAGAAGCGAAACGGCTCGGCGTGCCCGCCGGCGTCGTCACCTTCAAGGACCATCCCCGGGCGCTCACTCGCGGCAACGCGCCCTTGCTGTTGACCGTGATCGAGCAGCGTCTGGAGCTGTTCGAAAAACTGGGCATCGATGCCACTCTCGCCCTCTCGTTCACAGAGGATTTGTGCCGCCTTTCGCCTCGGGAATACGTCGAAACCATTCTTGTACAAGGCATGGGCGCCAGATCGATATCGGTTGGTTATAACCACCACTTCGGTCGCGACCGCGAAGGCAATCCCGATTTGCTGCGCACCCTGGGCGAAGAGCTGGGCTTTTGCCTGCACGTCGCGCCGATGGTTTTTGTCGACGGCAACGAAGTGTCAAGCTCGCGCGTGCGTGAACTGGTCACCACAGGCGAGATTGAGCTTGCCGCCAAAATTCTCTCGCGTCCTTACGCAGTGCTCGGCGACATCGTCCACGGCGAAGGTCGCGGCAAGAAGATTGGCTTTGCCACCGCCAATCTGGCAGTGAGCGAAGTTCAACTCCTGCCTGGTCGAGGCGTTTATGCCGGACGCGCCCGACTGGACGGCGAAGCGCTGTTGCCCGCAGTGATCAACGTCGGCTATCGGCCGACCTTTGCCAACAATCCCGAGGGCTTGCTGATCGAGGTACACATTCTCGACTTCGACCGCGACATCTACGGCAAAAGGATGCAAGTGGAATTTTTGAAGTTCATCCGCGCTGAACAAAAGTTTGATGGCATCGAATCGCTGCGGCGACAGATCACAGCCGACTGTCTGACCGCACGAGAGTTCGTGCTGGCAGCGACAAAATTCGACCTGCCGGAATTCAGATTGCCGGCGTGAGCAACGCAAGGCCGCTATGCGCGTAAAAAGAGTCACTTTGACAAACTTTCGCAACTATCATGCGTCGACCGCTGATCTTTGCGCGGGCAGAAACATTTTGATTGGCGAAAATGCCCAGGGTAAGACGAATTTCCTCGAAGCGATCGAATTAGCCGCCACAGGAAAATCTCTGCGCGCGCAATCGGATCTGGATTTGATTCGCTCTGGTGCGGACTTCATGCGGTTGGAAATTGTCATCGAGGCCCGAGGCGCAGAGGAAACGCTGGGGATTGCCTTTCGCATCGCAGGAGCCGATGCGCGCCGGGCCGTCGAGAAACAGATTTCCATCAACGGACTGACTCATTCGATGATCAAGGTTTTGCGTGGGCGCCTGGTGGCAGTCAGCTTCAAAAGCCAGGATCTGTACCTGCTTCGCGGTGGTCCGAAATACAGGCGGGAATGGATCGACACGATCGCGGAGACACTGCGTCCCGCATTCAGAGATATGACCGGTAAGTACCAGAAGGTGGTGACCCAGCGTAACAAACTGCTCAAGTCATTTTTCGAGAAAGGTCGGGTGTCGGTCACGGATCAAGATCAACTCAAGGTATGGGATCAGCAGCTCGCCAAGTTCGGCGCCGGCATTATTCATCAACGCATGACTTTGCTGGCGGAATTGCTGCCGAAAGCGGAGCGCTTCCAAGAACACATCAGCGGGCAAAGAGAGAATCTCACCGCAGAGTATATTTTCAGTGGAACGCAATCAGATGACGGTGACGCCTATGATGAATTCGGCGAGCCGGCGCGGGAGCCGTCTCAGCCAGTGCAGCTCGAATTGCCGGGCGCGAAAAAAGGGGTGATTGATGAAACGACAATTGCGAAAAATTTGATGCAAGCTCTGCGCGAAAGGCGGGCGGAGGAGATTGCGCGCAAACAAACTCTGGTGGGACCGCATCGCGACGACATCAAGTTTTGCTTGAACGACGCAAGCGCTGTCGACTTCGCCAGCCAGGGTCAACAGAGGAGCCTGGTCTTGTCCTTGAAACTGGCCGAGCTCGAGCGTGTCAGCGAATCGCTTACCGAGCCGCCGGTTTTGCTGCTCGACGACGTTCTGGCAGAGCTCGATTTGAACAGGCAGGGTTTGCTCATGTCGCTGGTTGGCGACAACATGCAAACGTTGATCACGACCACCCACGTCGACGGCTTCAAGCCCGAATGGCTGGAAGGCGCACAGTTCCTCCAGGTCGAGAACGGCGGTATTAAGGAATCGGCAGGTTCAGCCGCACCGGTCCATGCCCCAGCGGGCATTTCGGTGCCGCCAGGATAGCGGCGCTCCGAGATTAGTGGCATGACTGCGCGGGTACATTAATCATGGCCCAAACGGTGCGGCGCCAATCCGATCGAAGATACCTGGTTGGATTTTCCATTCAGCGCAGAACATCATCAGAAGATCAGCTCAACTGACGACGAGGCGAAGAAAAAACTGTGCACGGTGCTGGCGATGTAGAGACTGGCGAAAAGATCTGCCTGGAGTGCAATCGAGAATTCAGCGGCATCATGACTAATTGTCCGCATGATGATTCTTTGCTGTTCGCGCGCGCGAAGGATAGTTTCGTCGGAACGGTTTTAGACGACGCTTACGAGATTCAATCAATTATCGGACAAGGCGGCGTGGGCATCGTCTACCGTGCACGTCACAAGTTGATGGATCGCATCGTTGCCATCAAAATGTTGCAGTCGCAGATGGCGTCCGATTCGACCAGCGTCAAGCGCTTCCAACACGAAGCCAAAGCTGCCAGCAGACTCGACCACCCCAATGTGATCAAAGTCAGTGACTTCGGCATCACCCCAACCGGACAACCATACATCGTGATGGATTATTTGCACGGTACATCGCTGGCAGATGTAATCAAAAAGAGCGGGCAGGTATCGGTCGAACGCGCAATCCACATCATCTCTCAAGCCTGTGATGCTCTCGACCACGCTCACAAACAGGGACTGATTCACCGCGATCTAAAACCATCCAATATCGTTTTGGTCACCTATGATGACGAAAAAGATTTCGTCAAAGTCGTCGACTTCGGTGTGGCAAAGTTTCTCGATGGCGCAACGGCAGACGGACAGAAGCTGACGCAAACAGGAACGATCTGCGGCAGTCCGGTGTACATGAGCCCGGAGCAATGCCTGGGAATGGAATTGGATGCGCGCTCGGACATCTACTCGATGGGAATAGTTTTATATGAAACGCTCTGCGGAAAGCTGCCGATCATGGGCAAGACAATGGTTGAGACCATGTCTAAACACATCAACGAAATGCCACCGCGTTTTTGCGACATACGAAATGATCTGTACATTCCAGAGCGGCTTGAAACAGTGATATTCAAGGCATTGTCCAAGGATCCGAATCATCGATACAGCACGATGGAGCAGCTGAGAAACGATCTGCAAATGGCGATGCCGCGTCCTGGTCGCAATCCCACTCTAAGATCGACACTGCAAGAAACACCGGCAAAGGAAAGTCCCGACCCCGAACAGGTCTCGAAACTTATTCTCACCGCAGTCTCGGTATTCCTGGTTCTGGCAATGGCAGTAGGAACTTGGGCCTTCATTCAATTTAGAATGCACCCGATGTCTGCACCATCCGCACCTCAACAGCAGCCAACCTCACCAGAGACTATTCAGCCGGTGTCACCTTCGCCGACACCGACCGCTGCACCACGGACATCAGCAACGCCCCGCAGTGCTGCACCGCCTACGGTAGCACCAGTACATAAGCAGACGGCTCCTAATTCAGCGCCGGCACAAGCAATGCACAAAACAGCCGTCCATCAACCCGGCAAGCCGGGTGAACATCCAAAGACGAAGCCTGTGGCTAAACCTAAGGTCGCCGCTGAACACAAACGGCCAAATCAATCACTGCGGAGCAAGGCCGAGGAAGATGCAAATTTCAATTTTCTGAAATCGCTGAAACACGACTAAAACTGATTCGCACCGTCTAAACTGTGCTTTTCGATATAAATTTCGCGGCGACGGACATTAGCTCTTCGACGCGTTTTTGATCGACGGCGTTTTGCCACCGTCCATCTTTCTTCAAAGACGAGCCGACGATCAAAGCATCACAATGAGGCAGAAACATATTGATGTTCTGCATGACCATGCCGGAGCCAACCAGAACCTCACACGAGACAGCATCGCGCACGTCGCGCACGTCTGCCGGATCCGGCGCGTAGCCAGTTGACGAACCAGTGACAATCACCCCGTCTGCGCGGAAGAATTCGGCGTTCACTGCCGTCTCGGCAAGCGTGACATCGCTGGTGATGGCATGGGCGGAATGTTTCTTTTTAATGTCGGCAAAAATCTTTATCCTGCTGGCTTTCAACTCTGCTCGTTTTCTCACCAACACCGCCGCGCATGACTCGTGTATGCCCTCGTCGCCGATATGCGCGAAAACGAATCCCTCAACGCGAATGAAATCAGCGCCGGCAGCAACCGCCACACCGAGCGCTTCCAAATTTGCCCCGGCCAATAACTGTACGCCAAGCGGCAATTTTGTTTGAGCCTTCACTGCCCGCGCCACCACGGCCATGGCCGCTGTCGTTTCTGGATGAACAAACCCCTTCAGGTAGGGAGTATCGTGCATGTTCTCCACAACTATCGCGTGCACTCCACCGCCCTTGTACGCATCGGCATCTCGTAAGGCTTGCTCTACGATCGATTCAATCTCGCCGCCAAAACCCGCTGCCCCCGGTAATGGTGGCACATGAACGACTCCAATAACGGCACAGCGTACACCAAACATGCTCAAGCACCAAACTTTCCAGCGCTACCGACCACACTCGCAGACAAACGCAGATTACCTCAATGCCGGCTGGAAGCCGGCGCCCCAGAAACGCCAACTCTAACCGCCGTCGTCACCCAACTCCAATAGGACAGCCCGCACAGGTGAGGCTTCCAGTTCCATCAACTTCAACGGCAGAGCCACTAGAAAATAGTTGCCGTGACGCGCATTTGTCAGATCGAGATTTTCCAACCAGCACATTTTATGATCGACCAGGCAATGATGAACATCCAGTGTTTTCGAATTGATATCGTCAACTGAGGGAGCATCGATTCCAACGAGCACTACTCCGCGTTGCGACAAATAGTCGATTAGTTGCACCGAAAAACTGGGGTAGGCGTCTTCGAACTGGTCGAACCGTATGTGGTGGCACGTGCGAAACAATATTCTGTCCGGAAATTCTTTTTGATCCGCTAATATTGTTTCTACATCTTCAACTTTGATCACGCCGGGAAAAGGCGCAATATCCAGCACTAGCGCCGGTCCCACGAATGGCTGCAGGGGCAATTGTCCGGCCATATCCGTAGCCTGCGACATGTCGCCGCAGACGTGCACGGGAGAATCAGTATGCGTTCCAACATGCGGGCTCATCGTCATTGCCGTAAGGTTGACGATTTTAGAGTCCTTGTAAGTGAGCGTGATGTTTCTGCTGAACGGTGTATCACCGGGGAAGCATGCGCTTTTCGAAGAAATGGGCAGCGAGATGTCGATAATCTTCTGCTGCTTCGAAAGTACCGGATGCATTTCCTTGACCATTCGGCACCACTTAGACAGGTTGTGCCAAGCTGAGTTGGAAGTGATACTTGATTCGCACGTGGTCTGTTCGAGTGCCTGCAGGCAGCGGTGGCGTCAGCGACCCGTGCTTGCCCAGTCCGAGCTGCGCAAGAATCTCGGTGGCGATCGTTTCCATGTGTTTGGTGTCGAATCCGCTGGACAGTTTGATCACGATGCCCAGTCCATTCGGATACTCTTTGGTTTTTCCAACGCCAATGGCCAACAGTCCTTCTGCACCTTCTTTGGCAATTAATTCCGGCGAGCCGCTTATGTCAAAACCGCCCGTCATGATCTTGGTGTCCAAGCGCTCGTGTCCGCCGACGACAAATGGATATTCACAGATGATGGAACGGATTTCGGGATACAAGGCGAGCATTTCGTCGACATCCTGATCACCCGTGGAAGGGAACTTTTCAAGGTTGGCTAATCCTTGATACAGAGTGGCCATGTCGCGAATGGAAACGCCATAATTGGGAAGCTGGCAACCATCGGTGGTGACAGGGGGATCCAGGTTGTCTTTGTGCAACAACGCGCCGAGCAGTTTCTTCAACGGCAAAAAATGGCCGGCTGAAGGATTGATGTAATCGCTTACGTCGCCGCCTTCGGCTTTGATGGCCATCAAGTAACCGAAATGTTTGCCGCTGCAATTGTGATAGATGCGGCGCTCGGGCTTACCTTCGGCTTTGAGATGCTCGCGCGATTCGCGGTGGTGCGGATAGGTTGCCGGGCAGCGCAGCCATTCTTCTTTGCACTGACCGATGGATATGATCTCGTCCAACAGCTTCATGTGCATTGGCTCGGCGTTGTGTGACGCCATCATCAGCGCAAAGTGTTGACGGGAGAGCTGCGGATAGTGGATGCGGAGTTCTCGCATATGACTGAGCAGCTGCCATGGTTTTAGCAACGAGCGCGTCCAGAGCGGAAATCCAACATCGCCAATTGTGAGCAGCGGCTGCGGCAGCTCGCGCGCGCTGGAACTACCCTCGACGACGCAGACGGCGCCTGCGATTGTGATTTCCGTTACGCCAGATCGCTCTACGCTATAGATCGGTTGCCATTCGGTTTTCATAGGTTGAGTTTGATTTTGCCTGGTTGTCTAAGTGAATTGCTGATTTGCAGTGCGAGCTGTGGCGCTCCGTAAATGCTTAGGCAGAACTCAGATATGTCGCCGGTCCTGCATTCAGCACCTGTAGATCATCTCGTGAAACGGCTCCCTCGACGTTAGATCGATCTTTTTTATAAGGATCGCCTCAGCGCTCGCAGAGGTTGACGAGCCTGACCTTTCTGCCTTCGGGGCACTGCCCGTGCTAAAATCGACGCCGCCAGAAGGCAGCCAATCACAGTTTCTCTGCTTTGAATGGGGGAGCGCAGCATTGCCACAACATTCCAATCAACGCGTGGCGGTTAACGGGCTCGACGACGCGCCGGCGCCGCTGGGAGCGTACTCGCATGCGGTCTGGGCGGCAGACCTGCTCTACGTTTCCGGGCAAGGCGCGCGCGATTCGAAGACAGGTAAAGAGGCAGGCGTGGTGCTTGACGAGCATGGCGTCGTGGTTTCCTATGACATCGAAGTGCAGACCCGAGCGGTCTTGGAAAACCTGAAAGTCGTTCTCAAAGCCGCTGGATGCTCGATGGAAGATCTCGTCGACGTCAGCGTGTTTCTCAAGGATATGACTGACTTCCCGCGCTACAATCGCGTTTACGCCGAATTTTTTTCGTTTCGCAATCCTCCGGCTCGCACGACGGTGCAGGTCGCTGGCCTGCCAGGCAAGAACTTCATTGAAATCAAAGCGATCGCCTTCAAATCACGATCTGATAAACAGGAGTAGACATGACAGCGGAACTGCAAACGAAAGTGCAACAACTGGATCACTTTATCGCAGGAGAGTATGTTCCCTCCTCAGGCGGCAAGACGTTTGACAGTATCAATCCTGCGACAGGGGAAGTGCTGGCTCGTGTGGCTCTGGGCACCGCGGATGATGTCGACCGCGCCGTCAAGGCCGCGCACGAAGCATTTGAAAATGGACCGTGGCCGCGCATGTCGCTGAAGGAACGATGCGACATTCTGCACAAGATCGCCAATTTGATTTTAGAACGCCGAGCACTGTTGGCGCGGGCCGAGACACTCGATACGGGAAAACCGATCGCAGAAAGCATGGACGGTGACATCCCCCGCGCCGCGCTCAACTTTCAGTTTTTCGCTAACTTCGCTCAGACTGTCGGTGAAGAATATTACACATCAGCGGAGAACGAGCGCCACATCGCCATACGCGAGCCGCTCGGCGTGTGCGGGTTGATCACTCCGTGGAACTTGCCGCTCTACCTGGCGACATGGAAGATCGCACCATGCCTGGCGATGGGCAACACTTGCGTGTTGAAACCGGCCGAGTGGACTCCATTCACGGCATATTTGTTTGCTGATATCGCTCGCGAAGCTGGGCTTCCTCCGGGTGTCTTCAACATCGTGCAGGGATTCGGAGCTGATGGTGCCGGTGAAGCGCTGACCAGACATCCTCTGGTGCGAAGCATTTCGTTTACCGGTGAAACCAGCACCGGCAAAGCGATCATGGCGGCTGCTTCGGCAACCTTGAAGCGTGTTTCCTTCGAACTGGGCGGCAAAGGCGCGAACATTCTTTTCGCCGACGCCGACCTTGGAGAAGCGATTCCCACTGCGATCCGCGCCGCATTCCGCAACCAGGGCGAGATCTGCCTGGCAGGCTCGCGCTTGTTTGTCCATGAAAAGATCGTCGATCAAGTTGTTGAACAGATTGTCGATCGCGCACGGCAGATCAAAGTCGGCGATCCACTGGATGCCAAAACGCAGATGGGAGCTTTGATTAGCAAGGAACACTTAGAGAAAGTGCAAAGCTACATCACGCTCGGCAAGGAGGAAGGAAAGTTGCTTTGTGGCGGCGAAAGACTGAAAGAAATTCCGGAAGGAAATTTCCTTACGCCCGCCGTGTTCACTGGATTACCGTACGATTCCCGGTTTTGCCAGGAAGAGATTTTCGGACCGGCCTTGCCGATCGTTCCATTCAAAACAGACGAAGAGGCGATTCGCATGGCCAACAGCACGCCGTACGGCTTGTCCGCCAGCATTTGGAGCCAGGATGTCGATCGCTGCCACCGAGTTTCGCGCCAATTGAAGTCCGGCATGGTCTGGGTCAACTGCTGGTTTGCCCGCGATCTGCGCACTCCTTTTGGCGGGCAAAAACAATCCGGCGTCGGCAGAGAGGGCGGGCTCCACAGTCTCGACTTCTTCAGTGAATCGAAAACCGTCAGCTATCGCTACAAATAAATAGGTACGCAAATTACGGACAAACCACGGCAGGATATTTATGGATTTAGGAATCGCAGGAAAGAAAGCGCTCGTATGCGCTGCATCCAAAGGGCTCGGGCGTGCCAGCGCCATGACCCTGGCGGCAGAAGGCGTAGAGGTGATGCTCTGTGCTCGCTCGCAAGACACGCTCGAACAGGTCGCCGATGAAATCCGCAAGGGCGGCGGTAAGGCTCATGCGCATGCCTGTGACCTCGCCGATGCTGGCTCACGCGAATCGCTGGTCCAGGCTACGAAGAAAGCGCTCGGACAGGTCGATATAATCGTGCACAACGTGGGCGGTCCCAAAGCAACCACGGTGGAAGGCACATCACCGGAAGATTGGGAGCAGGGATTCAAACAATTGTTTCCCGCTATCGTGCATTTGAATAGCGCATTCGTGCCGGCGATGAAAGAACGCAAGTGGGGCAGAATCGTGGCCATCACATCAATCAGCGTGCTCGAGCCGATTGCCGGTCTGGCAATCTCGAACGCGATGAGAGCCGCAGTCACAGCCATGCTTAAAACCCTGGCTGATGAAGTCGCGTTGTCGAACATCACGATCAATTGCGTCGCACCCGGCTTAATCGCCACAGACCGAGCCGAAAGCCTGATGCAAACCCGCATCGAAAAGAGCGGACTACCCCGGGAAGATTACATGAAAGACTATCTGAAAACCATTCCAGTCGGCAGACTCGGCGACCCTGGAGAATTCGGAGGAGTCGTCGCCTTCCTCTGCTCTCAACAAGCCTCGTACATCACCGGCTCCACCATCACAGTCGACGGCGGTAAACGCCGCTCAACCGTCTAAAACATCGCTTTCAGCGAAAATGTTAGCTGCGGTGCCACCGTTGCTTAAATCGACCGACTTTGTGACGCTACGACGTCGCGCGCGGGTAAGATCCAAATAGGCTCGTCACCACTTTGGGAGCACAACATGAGATGGATTAACTGCCTCAGTTCAGTGCTATTGATTGCAGGAACTTGTGGCGCGGCGGTCGCTGGCGATATGCCTCACGCTGCGGTGCAAGAGTTCAGTTGGTCATCATCTGGAGCTTTAACTGGCATGACACAGTCGCCAGTTGCGACCCAGACACAGTCTCGTGCTGTTCACCATAGCCATGCCCACTCCACCGCTTCCACTCTGCATCCGAACTCTATTCACGATCTGTTGGGCGGACAGTATTATTCTTCTGGAGGCAACCTTTATCACGATGCCTCAGGCCGCACTTATGTCAATACTGGAGGCTCACTTTCACCGCTTGGCGGGCACATGAGCACGGGGATAAACGGCAGTACCAGTGTCGTTGATACAAGCGGTCATCGATATTCGTGCGCTCCCGGAGGCCACATTCTTCACGACATGAGCGGCGGCACCTACGTAAGAACAGGGATGTCTATTCACCGCCTGGGCGGCACCACCATGATGACAGGCAGGCGCCATCACTTCTAGGGACTCGAGCCCGTTTTAGCTTTTGAGAAGTCCTAAACCAGGTCCAGAGGGTAGACGCGGGCGGGTGCTCATTGACATGGCATATGGCCAATTGTCAGAACTCCGTTAAATCGGGCAGGGAGTGGCGATAACGGTAATGCTATGATATCCAGCTAGGCTAAACGCCTGTCCCGAATCTGCACGTGGAGTTGGCAAGGTGAAATTCTTAGTTCTTGGCGCCGGTCGCATGGGTTATGCGGTTACTTATGATTTGATTCGCAGCCAGCGTGTGGATCAAGTGATTGTCGCCGACAATGATCTGTCACGCGTACAAAAGTTGGTCGAGCGAGTGACAGACGCAAAGATCACGCCGGTCGAACTCGACGTCTCCAAAACGGCCGAAGTCGAAGAATTGATGTCGCGATGCGACGTAGCTATCTGCTGTGTCGGTTATGCCCACAACTATGAGCTGGCCAAGTCAGCGCTTAAGAGCCAATGCCATTTTGTCGATCTGGGCGGCAATGAAGACATTGTCGCGAAGCAGTTCTTCCTCGACGACATCGCGAAAGAACAAGCGATCACGATCATTCCCGATCTGGGACTGGCACCAGGGCTGGTATCAATTCTGGCGGTGTCTGCAGCGGAAACGCTCGATGAGCTGTACGAAATACGCATGCGGGTCGGCGGCATTCCGGTCGAGCCGGAAGGTCCGATGAGTTACAGTCAGGTTTTCTCGATTGAAGGATTGATCAATGAGTACATCGAGGATGTAACGGTGATTCGCGACGGAAAATTGCTGCGGCTGCCGTCATTGACGGATGTCGAAGAAATTGACTTTCCCAAGCCGTTCGGCAAGATGGAAGCGTTCCTCACATCAGGCGGAGCGTCGACGATGCCGCAGACGTACAGCGGCAAGATCCAACATATTGATTACAAAACAATCCGCTACCCGGGACACTGCGCTCAAGTTTCATTGCTAAAGGATCTGGGGCTGATGAGCTCTGAGCCCCTGTCGCTTCCGTCAGGCGCCAAAGTGGCGCCGCGCGAGGTGCTGGCACACGTGTTGTCCGAGAAGTTGCCGAAAGATGATGACGACGCGGTATTGATCCGAGTCACCGTTACTGGTGTCAGAGAACGCAAGCCAGTGCAGCTCGTCTGGGAATGCATCGACTACAACGATCAAGCCGAAGGTCTCTCCGCAATGATGCGCATGACTGCCTTCCCGGCGTCAATCATCGCCCAGATGATTGCCCGCGGTGATATCAAAGACCGCGGCGTCCTGCGCCAAGAATTAGTCGTGCCGGTCAAACTCTTCCTGACTGAACTAGCCGGGCGCGGCATCACCATGACCATGACCGAACGAGCCCCAGTCCCGCACTAAAAGCAGCATAGTCACCGCGAGATCATCCAAGCCGCTTCAAAGGACTTGGCGCGGCTGATGCAAGCTGTGCCAGTCAACTAGCCGATGTCACTAATTTCCGGCAATGAAAATCAGCACTGGTTTGCGGAGGCGACACTGGTGGTCTCCAAACAGATACTTGGATCAGTCAGACTGACTATTAGGAAGTACTCCTAAAATGTCGAAGGTCGACAGTAATATGCCATGACAGGCACTAAACGCGTAAGGTAACCATTCATGAGCAGATCATCATCAAGGCGTTTTCAACTATTCGTGATTCCAAATATTTTGGTAGCGAGCACAATTTGTTCTTTTTCAGCTTCGTGTGTGTGGGCTCAAGATGCGCCGACGCTGACGCAAGAAACAGCAGCTGCTGATTCATCAAATCAAACGGACAAGCCGTCCGAAACGCAGTTGAACGGAGCAGTCAAGAAAAGCGACGCATCAACTCAAGTACAAGATTCAGGCGCACCAAATAACTCGAATCAGCAAGATCAACCGTACCATTTGGCAGCAAGCAAACTTGCCAGCCGCGCAAAGATGACCGCCGATGACTTCCGCGATCTTCAAATGGGTGCTACCGGTTTTGCAATAACCCGCAATTTCAATGACAAATACGGCACTGTCACGGAAGTCTTTCCCGGCCTTCCAGCAGCAGCAGCGGGTGTTCACTTGGGCGATCTCATGGTCGATGGCGATCCGACTCAAAACACCCAACCCAACGATCCGACGCGGCCAATATGGGCTTTCACCGGAGGAAAGGCTGGTACCACTGTAAATATTAAGGTCCTCAGAGATGGGCAGATTATTCCGTTCTCGATTACAAGAATGAACATCGAGGATATTCCCGATGCACATTTACGCCGCACGTACGAGAACATGGCAAGGAAACTTGGTTCGTCGGGTGTAGGAGTCGTTCGAGTAAGCAAACCTGATGACTCGGTCATGGATGCTGGCAGATAGCAGGCGAAACCAGAATTCGCTGCCTTCGCTGTTGTCGACTCCGATTTTGCCACCGTGGGGCTCTGGCGAGCTTAGACCTTTTGCGGCAGCATGTAGTTGCGGGCGAGGGCTTGGAATTGCGCCAGTTGATCGCTCTGCCAGCGGCTGTCGCGTTGCAGTTCTTCGGCCATGAGCGATGCTACCTTGGGAGCCATCTCGAGCGCGGCAGAGGAGTTGAGAAACAGCGCGCGCACTCGTCGAGAAAGGAAATCGTCGAGGGTCCTCGCCATCTCGTTGCGTACGGCCCAGACGACTTCAGCCCCGCAATACGGCAATGCGGGATGTAATGGCTCGCCGAGTTCTTTCTTCTCGTTGATGAGAAGACGAATCTGATCGGCATCCGAACCATACACAGCCAGATGTCCCAACGCGCGCCCGTCTTCGCGATAACCATGAATCTTCAGTTCTTTGGTCGCGCACGGTTTGTCATCCAACCGCGCCAGAGTGACTGCATGATCGACACACTCCTCAGCCATGTGCCGGTAGGTCGTCCACTTGCCACCGCATATGGTGAGGAGCCCGGAATTGTCGATGTGAATCGTATGATCGCGCGACAGCGCTGCAGTCGAGCCATTGCCGGCTTTCACAAGCGGACGAATCCCGACAAACACGCTCAGCACGTCGTTTCTCGACGGTGGGCGATCGAGGTATTTGCCGGCTGTTTCCAAAATAAATTCGATCTCGTGATCGAACGGCACCGGGTCGAGCGATACTTCTTCAATTGCAGTGTCGGTCGTTCCCACAATTACATGCTCATGCCACGGGATGGCAAACATCACGCGTCCGTCGCTGGTGTGGGGCACCATGATCGCACTGTCCCCAGGCATCAAGGAACGATCGAAAACCAGGTGTATCCCCTGGCTCGGAGCAATCATCGGCTGCACAGAGGCATCGGCAAGGCGGCGCACTTTATCCGTAAATGCACCGGTTGCGTTTACCACAACCTTAGCTTGAATCGAATATTGTTTGCCTGCCTCCAGATCGTCAGCCACCAGTCCATCGACATAGCCCTCGTCGTCTTTGGTCAACGCCGTTACCGGCATGTAATTGATCACCGTCGCACCAAGTTCAGCAGCCGTCGTCACCAGGTTGATCAGCAATCGCGAATCGTCAAACTGGCCGTCGTAATAAATAACGCCGCCCTTCAATCCTTCAGTCTTGATTGTCGGAATCTTCTCTAATATTTCCGCCTTCGAAAGAATACGTGACTTGCCAAAACCGAATTTGCCTGCAAGCAGATCGTAGACCTTCAGTCCCATCCCGTAAAATGGCGCTTCCCACCAATCGTAATTAGGCACGATGAACGGCAGGTCATGCACCAAATGCGGTGCGTTTTGCCTGAGCAACCCGCGCTCTTTCAGTGCTTCCATAACCAGGGGAATGTTGCCCTGCTCCAGATAACGCACGCCACCATGAACAAGCTTGGTACTGCGGCTCGAGGTGCCTTTGCCAAAATCTCGCTGTTCCAACAACAAGACTTCGTAACCTCGTGCCGCCGCGTCGACCGCGACACCGACCCCGGTGGCACCACCGCCGACTACCACGATGTCCCACGGCGTTTTGCGCGCTGCCAGCTTTTCCAGCATTTTTGATCTATTCATGCGTTCCTCGAAATGAGAGATGCCATTGCCATCATTAATATGGGCCGTTTCCGCTGTTGCGAATTTAATTCCTTCTTGTGTCCAGAACGCCGATTAGCCAGTGTACAAACAACTTACCTATCGCGGAAATTAAATACGAGAGTAAAGGAGCACTTTGGCGTTGTCTGCTCACTTTGACCCCCAAGCCGGCACTGATTATTCTAGAGCCAATGTAGCGAACCCTGCAGGTGATGTACCGAATTTTGACTATTTGGCGGAGGCAAGTGCGCAATTCAACCGCCAGCTTCAGGCTCGCCGGGAATCTGGGGTTGACCGGAACATGAGCGTCACCGCTGACATGTCCATCCTTTCAGACAACAGAGGCGATGCCGTGCAGCCAGCGCCAATCGAGCCGACCGACCAAATCCATTGGTTCAACGATTTTGCCGATGCTTTTACCGCTGGCGTCACCGAGAACAAGCCGATTGTCATACTCTTTGAAGCGACAGGTCCAAACACCGACGCAATTCAGCAACAGCTGCTCAACCCAGAAGTACAAAGACTGGCTTCCCGAGCGGTGTTTGGCATCGGGCACGTCGATTCGGATCAGACGGCATTTACGATGGCGAAAAACCTGGATCTGACAAGACTTCCGACCATTTCTGTCTTTGCGCCCAACTCCAAGCAAATCTCGGAGACCGGGCGGCTGGAGGGTTATCAAACGTCGGACCAGATCGCAACCGCTCTTGATCTCTATATCGCCAGAGCCGCCCAAATCGGCGATTCCAATCAGCCACCGACGACGTAACACGGTTCTGCCGAAACGCTTTATAAGTCTCGCTCCGACCATGGCTTAAGGACTGGTACCAAACCGGTTGCTATCATGCACATGTCATTCGACGACATTTGTGGCTGCCGCGCTCGGGAGGCGTTATGAAAGCTGAATTGGATCTGGACGTGATCACTGGCTACATCAACTCGGTGAAAGACGAGTACGAGCGCTCGCTGAAGAAACTGGTCGACATTCCAAGTGTCAGCATGGATCCAGAGCGAAAGCCGGACATCCGGCGCGCGGCTGAATACGCCCGCGAACTGTTGGAGAAAGCCGGTGCCAAGGCACGTTTGATTGAAACCGCCGGGAACCCCGTTGTAGTCGGCGAAATGCTGAGCAGTCCCGAGCATCCGACGGTGACCATCTACAACCATATTGACGTGCAGCCCGCCGAGCCGTCCGAATGGAACCATCCGCCATTCGACATGACAATCGAAAACGGCGTCTATCGCGGTCGCGGCTCGACCGACGATAAGGGACCGGCTCTGGCAGCCATGTACGGCGCGAAGTATGCGCACGACAAGAAGATGCCGCTCAACATCAAGTTCATCTGGGAACTGGAAGAGGAGATCGGCAGCCCATCATTTGCCGAGTTTCTCAAGAAGAACAAGGAGCCGCTCGCCACTGACTCTGTGCTGGTGTCGGACACCATCTGGGTTTCGCGGGAGAAACCGGCAATTCCGTATGGTCTGCGCGGGCTGCAAGGTGCGCTGGTCAAATTGAAGACCGGTGTCAAAGATGTGCATTCAGGTCTGGTCGGAGGACTGGCGCGCAATCCCATCGGTGAATTGTGCCAGGTGATAGCCGAGTGCTACGACGCAAAAACCGGACAGGTAAACATCCCCGGCTTTTACGATGACGTCGCGAAAGCATCGGCCGACGAACTGGATAATTTCGAGCAATCGGGATTCACACTTGATGGATTCAAAAAAGCGCACGAGTTGATCTCGCTGCGGCAAGCCAATGCGCGCGAAGGCTCGGAGCGCATCTGGGCAAAACCAACATTCGAGGTGCACGGCGTCGTCGGCGGCTACAGCGGTCCTGGCGTCAAGACAATCGTTCCGCATCAAGCCGAAGCGAAGATCAGCATGCGCCTTGTGCCAAACCAAGATCCGGAAAAAATCTTTTCGCTGTTCGAAAAATTCGTCAAATCAAAATGCCCCGATGCCACCGTGCACATTGAAGGTAGCTTGCGTCCCTACTGCGGCGAATTCACTGGCCCTTACGCCGAAGCCGCCAAAAAAGCCATGGTCGAAGCCTTCGGAAAAGAACCAGCATTCACGCGCGAAGGCGGCTCCATCGGCGCCGTCCTCAGCATGAAAGAAACACTCGGGGCGCCAGTGATTTTCCTCGGCCTATCGTTGCCTGAGCACGGCTACCATGCCATCAACGAAAACTTCGATTGGCAGCAAGCAAGCGGCGGCATAAAAATGTTCGTCAGCTACTTCGATCAACTCACCCGGTTGAACCGAAAGTAGAATACTGCTCGCCAATGAATCTTTGTGCTCGCTCGACATTCGAGCGAAGCCGCATCACTGCTCATCTGAACAGGTCGAGTTTCGCTATTATGTCCGCCAGCGCAGGACTTTTTCCGTCACCGGATTGACGAACTTACGGCCTTCATCGACAGAGTGAGCCCACTCGGTTTTGAGTTGGAAGTACCAAGCTCCTGGAGTGCCGGCATCCGCGATGAGCATGATCAGAGGCGGCTTGTATTTCAAACCCACTTGTTGCCTGATGGCGATGTCGCGATCTTGCCCCAGGAACACCTCGACGAAATAATTGACGATCAAGCGCATCACCGGCGCCACCACAGGTATCGTCCAATATGTAGTATTGGTCAACTGTGTATGTGTGCTGTCGACAGGTGTCAATGCTGTAATCGCCGACAGCATGGTGCGATTGCGATAGCTGACAGATTCGCGCCGGCATCCGGGAAGACAAAAGCTAATTTCCGTTTCTATGAAGTCGGCGATCATTTTGAAGATGATCGACTGCTTGGATGGACTATGCTTCACCATCGTCCAGCCTAACTCAGACGGGACGTACAGCTTGGCTTTCTCCGTCAATTGGCGCTTGGAACGCCACCACCATGACTTATGAACGAATGGAACGTGCGCCGTATCAATCAGTGCAGCAACGGCGTAATCAATGTGGTGCGGCAAAATCATCGTAGTCGTGGTCTTCCACCACTTCATCCCGTCGAGACCAGGCGCAGTAGGCACGGGAGGCAAATCTTCTTGCTTGTTGCCGAAATAGACCCAGATGTTTCCTTGAACCTCCCTGATCATGTACGAGTCGGATCGCACATGGCAGATGTTCATGCGCTGCCCTGTTGCCAGAGATGGAATTTCAGTGCAAACCCCATCGGTGCCGAACTTCCAGCCATGAAAAGAACACTCGATCCGGCGTCCGTCGAAGCTGCCGTCGGTGAGGGGAATACCCTGATGAGGGCAAATATTGCGCATGGCAAAGGCTTTGCCGTCGCTGTCGCGTCCCAGCAAAATTGGCTCGTCGAGCATGATCTTACTGATCATTGCTCCACGCTTCAGTTGTTCGGACGGCAGAGCGAAATACCACATCTCGCGCAAAAACCAGGTGCCAACGCCAATAGCCCGATCTGCAAAGATCGCGGGATCAATGACTTGATCTGCCGGAGGCTCGGTGAGTGCGACTTTTTCGGACATGGCTGCTCCGGGTTATTCTGCGTAAGCATATAGCACTGATCAGCTCATTGAATGAGCGTTTGCACACAAACAGCCAGAAAGCTATGGAACTTAAATAGTTACGACATGGGCGGCGATGACGTCGCCACCGCCGATGGTGCCGAGACCTTCGGCAGTTGAAGCCTTGACGCAAATATCATTCACATCGATTGACGGGGCATTGCTGAGCGGCTCTCGCATGACCGGAGAATGCGGCCAAAGCTTGGGACGCTCGCAGATGATCATGGAATCAATTTTGCCAGTTGTGGGTCCTCCATCTCAATCAAAATATCCCATTCACGCATTCTGCACGACAGATCCTTATGGTGGTGTTAGCCACTCGGGAGATAGCCTTATGAACATGCGGAAATCGCTGCTGTGTTCGCTCATGCTTACTAATGCGCTAGCTCAATGTCCGGGATTGGCGCAAGGTCTTAAACATACCCAGACCAGCGCGTCGCTTATTCAAGGAAGTGTCGCCGAATCAGCAGAAATCCGACCCGTTGCCGGAGTGTTGCCTGAATTAGCACCATTTGGAGTGCAGTGTTCGCCAAGCTCTAGTAAGTCAGCCAGGGCTCGCGTCAGCAGTGTGGCACCGTATTCGGCGGCATACTGGAAGGGGCTTAAGTCGGGTGACGACATCCTTTCAATCGGTGCGAAACAGCAAGGCTTCATGGTAGTAATTCAGCGAGGCGGGCAGCGGTATGCAGCCGAGCTGCTCCCGGGAGCGACAGAGGCTACAGTCGTGCGTCAGTCGTCGAACACACAAGACAGTGCACTTCCACAAGGCGATGGCATGAACCATCCCTTCAGCTCGCGAGATGTTGCAGCGCTAGGTGGCGATGGCATCCAACAAGGACGCTTTCCGAATTGCTGGTTTGAATCATCCTTATCCGCGGTGGCATCGACTCCTTCGGGACAAGCACAGATCGCCCAAATGATCACATCCACCTACCCAGGAGAATACGCAGTAACACTACCCGGGATACCAGGAACAATTCGCGTTACCCAGAGCAGCATGGAAAGCATGAGACTGACCAACCCCGCGCCGTGGGCAAACATCCTCGAATGTGCAGAACGCACAGCCAAACCCAACAACAATGATTCGCAACGCGCGAACGAAGGTTACCCTGCCATACAGCTTGGACTGGAAATCTTGACTAACAAGAGAGTCAAAGCAATCCGCCCATCCGAGATGAGCACTGGCGAACTCGGCTCGTTGCTGACACGCCTCGCCGCCAACCAAACACCAGCGACCATAGCAACCAAATCGCCGCAGGAGCATGGGCAACGCTTCCAGCCGATCATGGCCAATCACGGCTTCTCTTTTGTCGGCTTCGACGGACAGAACGTAACCTTGCGCAACCCCCTCGGAGCCAGAGCCGGAAGCACCTACGTGCACATCGACCTGCCAACCTTCCAAACATTCATCCGCTACCTCGCCTACCCATCGTAATCCTATCGGGCAGCATTCATCCTTGAAGACGGAGAAGGTCGCGATACTGCTGTGGAGCGCAGCCTGCTCCTGAGTTTCTCCCGCCTTTCTATTAAGGTCCCACTCGGAGCGAGATGCAGGCTGGCAGCCTGCGCTCCACACCGGTTACGGACCTTCGCGGCTTGGCGACAGTCGCAATTTACCCAGCGGCCGTGGATGAAAAGCGCGCAGCGGCTGCACATAGTGGCATCCGAACGCAAGAATCACTACGCCGAACTACTCAAAACCACCCAACAAAGTCTCGAAGTGCTTTCGATCGTCACCAGCCGAAGTGCAACGAAGTAGATTACCTTCAGCCAGGCTTCAGTCGTCGCGCACAAAGTGGGATGTGTTCCATATGTTCGTCAATTGACTCAATGTAGGACTTTGGTAGCGGAAGATCGTTTTTGCTTTCCGCCCACTCTTGCATAAGTGCATCGACCGTTTCGATGACCGTGTTGATTACTGGTCGCTCCGGCAATTTCGCGACAGCGGACAATTTCCTGAAAGCTTCCAAGTCAATTCTCTGAAAGTTGCGAATTGCGGAAAGTTTGAATGGAAGGCTTTTGTCAATCTCTGTGTATACAACAGTGGAAACGAGATCGTATGCAGGAGCCAACCGAGCGTGTATTCCATCCGGATAGACGAGCGACCAGTTTTTGAGATGCATATCAGCGTTGCCCATGAGCACCATGTGTACAAGACGACGCACATACTCCAAGACTCCATCAAGTCCTACTTCTTGCCAGATTACATATGCTATTGATTGATAGTTTAGAGTGGAATCGTATTTGTCGCCGACTGCAAATACCTGCGCAAAGTCTTCCATGTGAATTCTGGTACCAGAATCGGTGCGGTCAAATCTCCTGGAGATTAGCGAGTCTCCTTGAAACGAGCCGGAGACGTCCGCAGGAAGATTTTGTATGTCTGAGGTGGGAATGAAGCGAAAGTCTGGTACATCAATGCCAATTTTCTGTGCCAGGAGCAGCATCGAGTATTCCAGCTCCACGACATGCGGGAAGCTCAGTGATGGCAGTTTGATGACCCAGTGACCACCTACACCTTTTGCCGGAATAGCAAATTTTTCCTCTCTAAGATCTCCGGAAAATTTCATTTGCACGCCAGCAAGAGAAAATCGGAGCGGCTGATCTATCAGCGTATGATTCGCGGCACTATCATTCGCAACGTCGGGATCAGAGCCATCAGGTCTGAGGACAACAGCACCGGGCAAGTCGTCACGCAGTGCCATAAGTAGCCGAAACTCCTGCGTCTCTTTCACTCCCGCCTTTTGAGCGAGATAATGACGAAGCCGTCCCTCTGGCAACAAGTGCCTAAAGAAAGTGGGCAACCCTATGAATGTCTTCTGTGCATTTTCCTCAATGCCGTTCAGAACGTTCTTATAACTTAGACTCAGAATCGGTCTATTTGAAGCCGATCTGTAGCCCTCATCAAACGTCAAAATTGACCGACCATCGAACAATTGAGTCAGTACGCCCACAAAGCATTGATTGAGAAATACAGAAACGCTGCGAGTTGAATTCATTCAACCTCGTCTGGAAGTGGAACGTATGCGGGCGGCGGTTGTTTTAACGAAGTGTCCGCATTCAACACGTACACGACCGTATTGACAGATGCTTTCGGAATTAGCATCAGCTCGAAGCCAAGTATTCTTGCCCAGTCTTCCAGCGTGCTTACTTTGATGTCGTGTTTTGCATTCTCAACTTCCGAAATGTAACCCTGTGGCAGGCTCAGGAGCTTGCCTAACTCAGCCTGTGTCAGTCTTTGCGCGCGGCGCGCCGAAGACAGTCGTCCATAAACTTGAGCTGAAGGCATGTATCTAGTTTGACAGATAAATTTATAGGAATATCTGTTTTATTATATACCAAGAGAGCGGAGTCGAAGGCTTAAATATCTATTTTGACAGATAAATTACTCAGAATATCCATTAGAGTAGATGGGATGGGATGAGACCTCTTCGAATTTACCGAGCGGGAAAATTCACCTTGCTAGATCAGAATTGCGACTGCGTGGGCAGCAATGGCATCGCCACTGCCGATGGTGCCAAGTCCCTCGGCAGTTGAGGCCTTGACGCTGATGTTGTTGACGTCAATCGACAATGCATCGCTCAAAGCTTGTCGCATCGCCGGATAGTGCGGTGACAGCTTGGGGCGTTCGCAGATGACCATCGAGTCGATGTTGCCGATTTGAAACCCGTGCTGCTTAATTAGATCATGCACCGTCTTGAGCATGTCCAGACTGTTTATGCCTTTGAACTTTGGATCGCCAGGCGGAAAGTGCATGCCGATGTCGCCAAGGGCGGCGGCGCCCAGGAGTGCATTGATTATGGCGTGGATAAGGACATCACCGTCTGAGTGACCGTGCAGTCCTTTTTCGTATTCGATACGAACTCCGCCAAGGATCAATGGCCCGCCGTCGACCAGTCTATGAATGTCGTAGCCGTTGCCAATTCTCAAAAGATCGCTCACTGTGCGAAAGGGAACCGTAGATCCTCTAGTCAGCTACGACGAGCAGCACGCTGTCGGCTTCGACGGTTTCTCCTTGCTTAACACGCAGGTCACTGACTCGTCCGGCGCGATCGGCAATTACTTCTGACTCCATCTTCATGGCTTCGAAGATTATCAGTTTCTGACCCTTCTCGACGGCATCGCCTGACTTGACTAGCAGCTCTTTTACCAGTCCGTGCATGGCTGCGCGAATTTCGCCGGCGGTGGCAGCCCTGCTGGCGGTGGCGGTGCCACTGCTGCGGGTGGTTGGCCGTTCACCAAGCTCACGAGTGGCACCCGTGGGCGAGGTGTTGGACATCGGTTTCACATGAAGCGAAACAGGCTTGGCAGTCGTGTCATCGTGCACTGGTGCTATCTCAGTCACGGCCACTTTGAATATTCGCTGCTCGACTTCGACTTCGAATTTTCGGGGGCTGACCTTTTCTGCTACTTCACCGTGTCCATTGTTGCATTCGGCTGGCACCGCCTGCGGTTTCACTTCCAGGGGCTTGCCTTTAGCGATGAAGTCCTTCAGCAAATGCGCTTCCACATATTTCGTGTCTACCTCACCGGCGAGGAACTTCTCATCATTCAATAGCGCTATGTGGAAAGGAATCGTGGTCGCCAAACCCTCGATTACATAACTCGACAGCGCCAGCCTGCCGCGCGAGATCGCTTCCTCACGAGTGCGGCCCCAAACCACCAGCTTGGCCAGCAGTGAATCATAAAACGGTAATACCTGATAGCCCAGATAACAGGCGCTGTCAACGCGAACCCAAGGCCAACGCGGCTCTTGATAGGCTTTTATCGTTCCCGGAGACGGCATGAAAGACTTATATGGATCTTCGGCATTGATGCGAAATTCAATCGAATGTCCACGTGCCACCACATCTTCCTGTTTGATTGAAAGCTTGTGACCGGCAGCCACCATGATCTGTTCCTTGACGATGTCGACACCAGTCACCATCTCGGTAATCGGATGCTCAACCTGCACACGCGTGTTCACTTCCAGGAAGAAAAAATCATTGTCGGAAACCAAAAATTCCAGCGTTCCCGCTGAGCTGTAGTTAAGAGATTTAGCACCCTTGACGGCGGCAGCCAACAACCGCTTGCGCAGTTCATCCGTGAGTTTCGGTCCCGGCGTTTCTTCCAACAGTTTTTGGTGGCGTCGCTGACTCGAACAGTCGCGCTCACCCAGATGGATGACGTTTCCGTGCTCATCGCCGATCACCTGCACCTCGACATGGTGCGGATGATCGAGATACTTCTCCACATATACTTCACCGCTGCCGAAGTAACTGGCGCCTTCGCGCTGGGCTGATACCAGTGCGTTCTCGGCTTCCGCATCGCTGCGTACCACTTTCAATCCTCTGCCGCCACCACCGGCGCTGGCTTTGATCGCAATCGGATAACCGTATTTGGTGGCAAGCTCTCTCACCTTTTGCGGGTCAGTGACCGGCTCGGTTGTTCCCGGCACGACCGGGACACCGGCCGCGTCCATCGCTTTGCGAGATTCGACCTTTGAACCCATCCTTCTAATCACTTCCGGCGTCGGTCCGATGAACTTTATGCCGGCGTCGATGCAAGCCTGGGCAAATTCCGCATTTTCCGAAAGAAAGCCGTATCCCGGATGAATCGCCTCGGCGCCCGACT
>Ga0206819_10115_pt2 | contig 28973 bp, 25 predicted proteins | sample Alteio_BWOrgCont_87_FD_152855 | JGI IMG/M metagenome (GOLD analysis project Ga0206819, IMG submission 152855) | Enriched cells from forest soil in Barre Woods Harvard Forest LTER site, Petersham, Massachusetts, United States -... | ecosystem: Environmental > Terrestrial > Soil > Temperate forest >... | reverse complement strand
GAGCTATTCGGTCAATCCTTGGCCAAGGAACTTTCTACCAAATCTCGTATCGTGATTCTTTGCGGCCACTACGAGGGAATCGACCAACGGGTGATTGAGCGATTCGGCGCACGACCCGTTTCCATCGGTGATTTTATCCTCACGAACGGCGAATTACCCGCCCTCATCATCGCCGATAGCATCGTCCGCCTTATTCCAGGCGTCCTTGGAAGCGAAGACAGCTTGGCATCGGACACCCACAGCGACGGCCTGTTGAGCGCACCGAACTACACTCGCCCAGAGATTTGGAGGGGTGAGCCGATACCCGAAGTACTGAAAAGCGGCGACCATCAAGCGATCCGCCGATGGCGCAGGAGAGTGTCGCTGCAAACAACGCACAGGCTAAGACCCGATCTATTGGCAAAGGCGAAGGTGGATAAGGCCGACGTCGATGTGCTATCCTCTTGAATTGCGCCTAAGCACGGCCTTCCGTCGCGCCTCTGGGGGATCACAAATAGTGACCGTGAAATGCGGATCACTCAAGATACAAGCTCCTCGATGGAGCACCTAACGGAAGAAGCGAAAAGATGTCCAAAGCCGCGATTTTAGAAAGTGTTGCACAGCCTTACATGAAGACCGACCTGCCCAAGATTTGGCCAGGCGACACTGTAAAGGCATCCGTGAAAGTCCGCGAAGGCGGCAAAGAGCGAATTCAGTTCTACGAAGGCGTCGTGATCGCCGTAAAGCATGGCGGAATTGCCGAGACAATTACCCTTCGCAAAATCTCTAGCGGAGTCGGTGTCGAACGAACGTTCCCCCTGCATTCTCCGAACGTAGCCAAGTTCGAGGTCACTCGACGGGGCAAGGTTCGACGCGCAAAGCTTTACTACCTTCGAGACAAGGTTGGTAAGGACGCCCGCATCAAAGAGCGCCGCTAAACGTGCCGCCCATCTCATTCAGCTCGCTGCTTGCCCAGGCACAAGCCGGCGGTGGAACGCGAGAACTTGTTGATTCGCTTGCTCGAACCCCTCTGAGCAAGGTCGTCATGTTCGTCGTGATCCTCACCGTCGTTCGGATCGTCGTCTTTCCGATCCTGCTGAAAACTGCGGCCCATAAGCGTTCGGTGGGATATGCATTCGGCAAGCTCGTGAATGAGATGCTAGACGCGTTCATCTACGCCGGCGTGTTTGTATTCATGCTTATCCGCCCGTTCGGCGTGCAGGCATTCCTTATCCCTTCCGGATCGATGTGGCCGACCCTTTATGTCAACGATTTCATCGTTGCCAATAAAGCTGTTTACCGCTATTCAAACCCGAAGGTTGGTGACATCGTCGTATTCCGCCCCCCAGTCACGGCTAGGCTTAGCAATGACCAGGTAGATGCTCAAGGCGAGATGAAGGTCGACTTCATCAAGAGGTGCATCGGAACCCCTGGCGACCTCGTCGAAATGAAGAAGGGTGTGCTGTACCGCAATGGCGAGAAGGTAGACGAGCCACATAAGGCTTATTCCGAGTGCACCGACGAGCATCCTGAGGCGGAATGCCAAAACTTCAGAGTGCTCAGTCCCGATGAAAAGAAGCAGCTAACGATGGCGAGCTTCAAACTCGTGCTTTGGAATAAGAAACTGATTCCTCTTAATTACACGGAGTTAGACGCGAATGCGCCCTCACCGCGTGTAGAGAATTTCGTCGAGTCATCCGCGCCATATCACGTCGCCGAAGAGTTTCAGATTCCCGATCCCGATGACCAGCGGAAAGCCGAGGCGCTTCCTGCTCAAAAGATTCCGCCCGGCATGTATCTGATGATGGGTGACAACCGAAATAACTCCTTCGACGGACGCGGATGGGGACTTGTCCCCCGCGAGTGGATCATCGGCCGTTCGGAATTTACGTGGTTTCCCCTTTCCCGGATGCATATCACGCGGTAATACGTATTACTCGTCATATGGACCACAACTGGTTGTTTCTTGCCCAAGCGCACGTCGGAGGCACGCAAGAATTCGTCGACCAACTCGCGCGTACTCCGATCAGTCGAATCGTTATCTTCGTAGCAATATTGACCGCGCTACGGGTCGGCCTCACTTACTGGCTTAATCAGCCGGATCCGCATCGAAAGCCAAGGTTCCAAAAACTCGCTGCAGGCTGCAGCGAACTCTTCGACGCTTTCATTTATGCCGGCGTATTCGTGTTCATGCTGATACGACCCTTCGGCGTCCAGGCGTTCGTCATCCCCACCGGCTCGATGTGGCCCCAGTTGCGTGTCAACGACTTCATCGTTGCAAATAAGGCCGTCTATCGATTTAGCGATCCTAAGCGAGACGATATCGTCGTTTTCCATCCGCCAAGCACCGCCGCATTTCCCGGTGACTTAGATGCGACAGGAGACATGAAATCGGACTTCGTCAAGCGCTGCATCGGTATCCCTGGCGACCTCGTCGAGGTTAAAAATGGGATCCTCTATCGAAACGGCGAAAAAGTCGAGAAGACTCATGACGCCTACAGCGTATGCATGGACGATCCGAACCATTGCCAGGAGTACCGAGATCTCACGCCGGAAGAAATGAAGCACACGACGATGCCAAGCTTCAAGCTGGTCATCTTCAATGGCCGCCTGATTCCCCTCAACTACACAGAGGCGGACGCGAATTCGCCGGATCCGGAGATAATCGCAGGCATGAGGCTCGCCTACCCGTATTCGATCGCCAAGGAATTCCAAATCGCCGATCCGAAAGAGCAAAGGGAAGCAGTCCACCGTCCCGCCCAGCGGCTGCCAAGCGGCATGTACCTTATGATGGGAGACAACCGAAACAACTCCTACGACGGCCGAGCCTGGGGCCTCGTCTCAAGAGACAGAATCATAGGCCGAGCCGAATTCGTCTGGCTCCCGGTTTCGCATTGGCATACCACCAGATAAAGCGTTAAGCGTTGAAGCGTTAAGCGTTCGAGGGAAGTCGAGCATTTTCAGTTTCCCTCGAAAGCTCAATGCTCAACGCTCAGGGCTCAACGCTTCGGCGAAGCGGGCGGAGGTATCATTTCCCCCAGTGGGGCCTGTAGCTCAGGGGTTAGAGCGTGCGGCTCATAACCGCTTGGTCGTGGGTTCGATCCCCACCGGGCCCACCAGAACGCGGGGTACCAGTGTTGCCGAACACGGACTCTCGACGCGCTACTCCGGAAGAAGAATCGTCAGCCGGTATCGAAAAGGTCATCTCGGCGAGCAAGCTGCCACTCTGACCACACGTTCAAGCACTACCGCACAACGCTCAACCACTCCAAAGCCTTCTTGGTTGAGACGGGCTCGTCCAGTCTGCAAGAAGTCGATGCAACCCTACTTCGGCACTTCATCGCCAATTACAAACACGATTCAAACCAAAGACTGTTCATGGTGTGGTCACTGACATCAAAACGTTTCTGAACTTTCTCGCAAAGGATGGAATGATCCCTGCCAACCCACACCTAGAGCCCGCGTTGACCATACCAGAGTAGTGCAACAATATACTGCTCAGCTGGTCTGGTAAAGTCCAAGCTTGGAGCTCTGGGGCATCATTCTGGGGATTCTCGGGGTTGTCGGCGTCCCGACCGCGGTGGGGGTTGGGTTCTTGATGGTCAAGAATTACGCGTCCGCGGGTCGCTGGTTCTGCAGTGCGGGAATTGTGGCGATTGTCTGCCTGAGTATTACCATGGGTCTTACAAAGTGGCCTCTGCCATATAGAGCGTTGATAGTGTCTGTAGGTTCAGTCATCATCGGACTTTCAGTTTTTGCATTCGTCGAGAGGTTATTTAATGACCAGTCACAGACCGATGTCGGCGTTTACGCTGAGTGCAGTGTCGAATCCATACCGTCATCAAAGATTTGGACTTACACTCCAGGATCAGCCCCGTCATCAGGTCCCATTATCAGAGGCGTTCTTGGTACACAGGAGGGGCAGTGGCCGGATGTCAATGGGCGTCCTCCTCAGGGCGTCCGTTGCTTCGTTTCCAACCTGGGGACTAAGTCGCTAACCAATGTTAAGGTCACATTCCCAATAGCATTCCAAGAGTTGGGCGATAGCTCGAACCCTGAAAAATTGCGAACGGAACCCGCTATTGAAATTCCGACTTTGCTTGAACCTGGCAAGGCAAATGGCTTTACTTTCTATATCGTCCATCCAGGCGGAACAGATATGTTGCACGTCCATTCGGCGACGAAGGCGACAGCTTCTGTGATCGACGGAAATGGCACGCCCATCTCAGTTCGTGTCACGAGTCTCGAACTGCGAAGGACAATAAAGCAACTAGCTATCATGTATCCGAATCAGGTGGCAGGCCAAAGTTAACCTATGAAGGAGCGTCCGTTGTCACTCGGTTTGAGGATTACCCGCGTTCGGTGAGCTTCCTGATCAAGAATTCCGGACCCGCAAGAGCAAGCGGTATTCGGATGTGGGGCTACCGCTTCCCGTCACCGGATCTGAACAATACGACTTTTGCAGACCCAAGAGGTGAACAATCATGGCAGGATATCGAACCAGGTCAGACTGTCGAATTCACTGTTTCTAAGTCGGGACCGCTTGACACGGACGACTTCTTTGGGAAATTCATTGATGAATTCTTCCCAAAGGAAAGCACAAATCCCTATAAAAACCTACTCTCTTATGTGCTCAAGATTCAATACAGCGATAGACCCAACCGCAAGAGCTATTTGGCGCAATTCACGGTCGTATCCAATCCTGGAGTATCCAAAAATGACTCACTTTCCCCTTCCGCGGCCCCAAAACTCAACTGGGAGAAAGAAGAGTCCTTCTCGGAAAAATAGCGTCGAAAGGGTGAACCGATTTTTGTTGCCCCGAATACTGTTCAGAGTGACGTTTCCCACTAATAGGCGGACTGACTTCTGGGTTAATCGCATATAGGCGATTCGGCCACCACGCGTTTTTGAGACGGGAGCACCTTCGGTGCTCTCCTTCCATTCCGTTCCATAATATCGACCCTGTTTGGTTGCTCGACCCCTGCACCGTCAAAATTGGGACTGATGAGCGACCGTGCCCCTCCACAACCGACACCAGCCAAGGAAGAACTGCGTCAACAATGTCCACCGACTTCAAGAGGTTCCGGGAATTGGGCTGGTGCCAATGGCGGGACCTCCGAACAGCCCATAAGCTCCCAATTTAATCTCCACTGTTTATTGTCAGTTCGAGATCCCGGAAATTGTAGCCAGATTTGCAAATTTCTCGTAATTCAGCTCAACACGATCAATCAGTTTCCTTCGTTCAAGGGCTAGACCATTCTGGGCCTCACAAGTTAGAGTTTCCACGACTGCAAGATGCGCCTTGGCCAATGCGTCCAGGTTCGGCAGGCTTTCGGTTATCCGCCCCCCCAAGTCGTAGTAAAATTAACTTATGCCAAATAAGAAGCAAGTTGAGGAATTAATGCAGGAGAACATGAAGGCCAATCCTGAGTTCACAGCTGGCTACTGGTTTCCGGATGAACATGAGTACCACCTGCTCTACGTTGACGAGACAATTGTTCCGAACGATCCAGACCAGGGCGTCGCTACCTTCCGCCTTATCGAGAGCAAAAACGGATCGGAAGTTACCATGAGCGTGGGTCTCGTCCGGTCTGAAGAAGTCGGCAAAGTGCCACTTCCTGAGGCTTGGAAGCAAACCTGGAAAGATGCGACTAAGGTGAATGCAGCTTGACGTGGTCGGAGGCGTTTCTCCGCCAAGCCCGCTCCGATCTTTCCATATTTGCATTACTACGGGAACAGGGCGAGGATACATGCCACCAGATCCACTACCTGCAGATGGCAGGAGAGAAACTCGCCAAATCTGAGTCAGCCGAGGCTGGCCGAAACGAAAGGCCAACTCTGACCCATTATGGACTTAGCAAATGGCTGCAGCTTCTTTCCTTGTCGAATGCAGAGGTTAGAAGACTTGAATTTCGTTCTATAGCGGACTTCAATGAAGCGAAGGGCGCTTTAGTGAGTGCAGCTAAGGCCGTCGAACACCTAGCTCCAAAGATTGCAAATGATCGCTCGAAGGGCCTTATCACTCATAGTTTATGGAACGGCGTGGGAACGAATGCCGAATACCCATGGGATCAAGGTGGGAATTTGCCCATTTCCCCAGTTGAATATGACTTCAACGAGGCGGAATTGTCTGCTTTGCGACTCCACAGGTTGGCACTTGTCTTGGATGCTCGTATTGCCCAGAAGCTAAATCTGCACCGCGTACTGCCAACTCGAAGGTAGGCCTCACAACCATCGCTAATACGTTTTTCACTAAACGGTTCCCTATTTTCTCCAGATCGCTTTGACTTCGAAATTCGGAGCAGTATAGTAAAGTTGAACCTGAGTTCACAAGCAAACGGTGGTTCCCAGATAATTGCGGCTCATAACCGCTTGGTCGTGGGTTCGATCCCCACCGGGCCCACCATCCAGCCTGAATGATCTTCTCCACTCCCCCCGCGATCTATCAAGTTTCCGCATTCGAAGCGCTTCGGGCCGGGAAGTACGACGGCACATACGACGTCCGCAACCTGACCAAGCATGGCGATTTTGGCCTGGGCACCTATAACGGCCTCGACGGCGAAATGGTCGTCCTCGGCGGCCACATGTACCAGATCAACGCGTTCGGTGAAGCCAAGGCGCCAAGGGCCGAAACCAAAACCCCGTTCGCTTTCGTGACGTACTTCCACCCTGCCCGCACCTTCAATATCTCCTCGTCCATGACGTCAAAGCAAGTCCAAGCCGAGATCGACAAGCGGTTCCCCACCGGCTTCCTCGCGATTCACATCAGCGGCCAATTGACAGGCCTACAAAGTCGAAGCTTCGCTCCCCAGCAAAAGCCGTACCAACCGTTCGCCAAGATCGGAGATCGCCAAAGCATGCTTCCCTACGGAAAAACCGCCGGCGACCTCGTCGGCTTTCGAATGCCGGCAACCGTAGGCACCCTTAGCGTCCCCGGCTACCACTTCCACTTCATCAGTACCAACCGAAAACACGGCGGCCACGTCTTAGCCTACGGCGTCCAATCCGGCAAAGTCGAATTGATGCCGATAAAGGGCATCGACAAGGCAAAGCTCTAAGGGCCGACCAAGTCTGTAGCCGTGGGATGTGTCGTGCCCGCGCACCCAATTCACAATTACCCCCGTACGCCGGCACAACGCATCCGGCGGCTACAATTGCTTCGCTGTCTCTGCCGCATGGTGACCGCCGATCACCATCGGGAACGCTACCTTCAAAATGATGCTTGCGTGAAACGTCAGTGCGTTCGGGTCGCCGAGGATCAGGTAGTACTCGGCGCCGAGATTCCCACTCCGTCGATACGCCAGGTAGTAGTTCACGTTGTTCCCCTGCTTGGTGATCCGTCCATTGATGGCGCGATCCTTACCCAAATCGTAGCTTCCATCCAGAATCGCCTGGTCGTTAAAGCCGGCGTAATCCACCATCTGATACCGCCCGATGAGCTGAAACTTATTGAATAGCCTCCGGTTATCGGTGAAAGTCACGCTGCGATAGTCGATCCCGGCTTCCTTTCCCCAAGCATAGATTGTTCCGAACTGGTTGTACGGATTACCTTTGGGAAGGGTGACTGCCGCAGTACCCAGATGGTCATTCGACCCCAAGAACTGAGCGGTGTCCTCATCGAAGGAGAAGTTCATTCCGTTCCGAAGCGTTCCCGTAAAGCCGTAGTCCGAGTCTCTCCGGTAGTCCGACCCATCCATGCGATCGTAATCCAGGAAGGTCGCGCCAACCGATGCGTCGATGAATGGCCCACTGCTCCATGGTTTGGCATAGTTCGCGTACCCATCCCATCCCTTATAGTCAACCTCCGGAAAGAAGCCAAGACGAGGAAGAAAATTGGGTGTTACCTGTGAATACTCGCCGAAGACTTGAACGCCACTGTCCTGGTAGTTCATCGAGCCGTTCAGGTTATCGCCGCGCCCCACCACTGTATCCTGGGTGCCCATATCCCGGAAGAACACGCTGTACGGCCCCATCGTCTTGTAGTAACGAGCAAGATAGGCTTCGTTGTTGATGCCATTGGAATTGAGGCTTGTCACTCCGAAGCGATAGCTGGAATCGGCATCGGGGCTATGGGTGAGATTTCCCACGAAGTCGTTCTGCCGGCCGATCTGGACCGTATCCAAGACGCCAAAGCTCGTCTGGTTGGTGAGCTTGCCGTACGAGTTCAGGCCTGCATCGAAGCTCGGAATCTGTTGGCTTGCGAAAAGCGCCGAGCCCGAGTATTGCGAACCCTCCAGAAAGAACGGACGCGATTCCCCGGCCAGCCGCTGGAACCGGCTGAAGTCTAGCGAAAGAATCTGGTCTTCGATGTCCCGAAAGTCCGGATTGATCGATCCCACCATCTGAACCTGGTCTGCAAGTTGGGTCTTGAGATCCAAACCGGAGTTGAAAAGGCCCTTGATTTGCGGATCGTAACCGGCATACGCATAAGGCAGAAGCATGACGGAACGGTCAACCTCTTTCGGCGGGATCTGTACGCTCTTCCAGATCGGGTTCCTGCTTGCGATCCCGTTTCCGAAATAGGCAAACGCATAAGACCGGATCGTCCTTGCGACAAACCTCTCAAAGTTGATCCGCAGATCGCGCTTGCCGCTTGGAGGCAAGGTCATCACCTGCCACGGAATCCGGATCTCGGTTTCCCACCCGTTCGGGGTGATCCGCGAGGCCGCTTGAAACTCACCCGCCCACTCCCGCTTCAGCGCGCGTCCTCCGGTTAACAGGATGTTCGTCGCACCTTTCGGATTGACCTGAAACTGGCTGAAATCGGTCGCCGTCCCGCTGAGGTCGATATCGACTTGGAAGTAATCGTCACCCTGCAGACTGACGTTCGTTCGGTACTCCGTAGCTCGAATGAGCGAAGGTTGACTGTCGACAAGCCTTGCCCCGACATAGATGAACTTGGAATCATAAGCGACCCAGAACGTCCCGCCATCAACCGCCTTTTCCGCCGTGATCTCGTCGAACATTCCGCTGACGTTCGGAGCCCCTTTCCACTCGCCGTCCTCATGGATGACCCCATCGATTACGGGAGGCTTGGAGATCTGAAACCCAGGAATAGTCGGAACCTGAGCCACAACTGAACCGGCAAGTGCGAATATAGCAAAAACCGGAAGGTGGAAACGCATAGGATTGATGAACCTACCTCACCGAACCCCTAGAAGGTTTCACTCCATCACTCCGCTCATTCCCGGACGGCGCCACCGAGACGCCGACTACGGGTTTGGTCAGTCCCACGGCTCTCCCGCCTCCCCCCGCCTCGGGCCATAATCTGCGTAGGCCCAATGACGTCCCTTAATCCCGCCTCCCACCCGCGCGGCTGCGAGTTCTATACAAAGACTCCGGCTACCATTTTTTCGCCGGAGCAGTTCGTGGGCGATGAAGCGCTCATGATCGAAACCGCGGCGGCATTCACCCGGAACGAGGTGATGCCCCATCTCGAACGAGTCGACCGGCAGGAAGAGGGCCTCATGCCTGACCTCATCCGCCAAGCAGGAGAACTAGGATTGTGCGGCGTAGACACTCCGGAGGCATACGGCGGCCTTGGGCTCTCCAAGACGATCGCAGCCCGGATCTTGGAGTTCATGAGCCTCAACGGGTCCTTCAGCGTCACCTACGGCATTACGAGTGGGATCAGCCAAGTGGGCCTTTCGATGTTCGGAACTGAGGACCAAAAGCACCGGTATCTACCTCGTCTTGCCTCTGGAGAATGGATCGGCGCCTATGCGCTCAGCGAGCCGGACAGTGGCAGCGATGCGCTGTCCGCGACCACGCGCGCTGACCTTGTTGGAGGCAAATACATCTTGAACGGCACCAAGATGTGGATCAGCAACGCGAAGTGGGCTGATCTGTTCTTGGTCATGGCCAAGGTCGACGGCGACAAGTTCAGTGCGTTCCTCGTCGAGCGCAGTTATCCCGGCGTGAGCATTGCTCGCGAAGAGCACAAGATGGGCCTAAAGGGCTCGTCAACGGCAAGGCTCGTCCTCGAAAATGCCGAAGTGCCTGTCCAGAACCTGCTTCACGAAGTAGGCAAGGGCCACCACGTGGCTTTCAACGCCCTGAATATCGGCCGGTTCAAACTAGCTTCCATGTCGATCGGTCCTGCTCGCGACGCGATCAGTATCGCAGCCGGATACGCCTTGGATCGCAAGCAGTTCAGTCAACCCATTGCGAGCTTCGGGTTAATCCAGAGGAAGTTCGCGATGATGGCAGCCTGGTTCTATGCCGCCGAATCGATGATCTACCGAACCGGCGCTGTCATCGATGGCGCATTCGAGCGAACGGAAGGAACCATCGAGGGGAATCGAGTGGCCGCCGAGGAGTTTGCCGTCGAATGTAGTGCATGCAAAGTATTCGCCACCGAAGCCGAGGGCCTCATCGTCGACGAGGCGCTCCAGGTCTACGGGGGATATGGCTTCACCGAGGAGTTTCCCATTGCGAGGCATTATCGCGACGCCCGAGTCAGCAAGATCTACGAAGGTACCAACGAGATTAACCGCCTTTTTATCGGGGAGCGGATCCTTCGCCAAATTCGGGACGGCAGGATATCCGACAAACCGGCCGGCGATTCATTCCTATCCGAGTTGGCAGGCAAAGCAGTCGCTTTCGCCCCGACAGATCAAATTGGAATCGGTGCTCTCGCCGACCTGATCATTCTCACCTATGCCGAGCAGTCGACCCGCCTCCGTGCTGCCGAATCCAAGAGCCATGGCGACCACCTCTACCGCGCAATACTGCCCTGGCTCAACTCCAAAGGCGCCGAGGCATACCAGCTTCTGACCGGAGAAGGCGTTTCCCTCCCCGAGATCCAGCGCGCTGATCTTGCCGAAATCGCCGCCGCCGTCTATCAAAAGCGTGGTCCACTTACGTAGCCATGACCCGAGGATTACCTAAATGTCATCCAACTCTCGCTTTGGCCGCCTGCGCTGTAGCCGCCGGATGTGTTGTGCCGGCGTACGGGGCTCGTGATTGTGCGTTGGGTATGCGGGCACGACACATCCCACGGCTACAGATTCGACCGTCGGCAATCTCTCCGGACATAGCCATCTGGCGAAAGCCGGGGCGAATCCAGGGTGGCGCCGCGTGTGCGACCTGCCACAGCCCGGACGGCATCGAACTTGCCGTCTATCGATTCGAAGACGCCGACATCCTTCGCCGTGCCAAGCAACATCTCAGCGATGACGATTCCCAACAGGTGGTCGATTACATACATGGTCTTCGAACGAAGCTCAATGTCACCGATCTCCGGGATCCCGACCTCGACCGGCCCCTTCAACCCGGAGGTAGTATCCTGCCGGGCAAAACGCCGGCCGAGCGCGACCTCGCCTTTGGCCTCGAGCTGAGGGACCTCCTTCCCCATCTGTTTAAGGGTCGCATCGAAACCCTCGGTCAGGCCAAGATCGCCGAAGCGGAACTGCTGAAGGTTCAACCGGTAAACCTGAAGGCAGGTATCCCGTTCAACCGGCTGTCGGAAGACGTCGCCCACGGTTCCGAACACGCAAGCATCGCTCAGTGGCTGCCGGAAGTGCCGCCCGCTGTACCTCAAGACCAGTTGTCAGAATGGTACGCCGCCGAAGATCGATACCTGGCCGACCCAAATGAAGAGCGACTTCACGATCTCATTTTTCTCCATCTCCAGTTGGTGAACAAAAACAGAATGCTTGCCCTTGGCGTCATTTCCACTGCGAAGTACCGCGCGCTGCTCGTTTGGCAGGATCGTATCAGGCATCGAACCGAACGGGATCCCTTGAACGTGGCTTCCGATGTAGCCAGAAACGGGAACTACAACCCCATCTGGGAAGTCGGCGAGGAAGCTCGACAGGCGATGGGCCGCGATCCGCACGGCCTAGGAATGGACGAGGAAACCCAAGGGAAAAAGCTTGCCGGCACACCCCTCGCCGAGCAACTGTCCCAACTCAGGGTGGCATGGTTCTGGGCGGGATGGCTATCCGACCAGGGGCTCTTCAAAACCTCGCACGACGACAAGACCCGCCTTGGCATGTGGTTCTCGGAAAGCCTCTCAAAAGACGGCCCTTATCCGATCCACAACGTGTTTGCAAACGCCCGCAGACAAGCCGTGGTTTCGAACGATCCTGTTGCCTGGGGTGAGCCCTTGGCAAGAAAACGAAGAATCTGGGATTTCGCCGGCCTAAGATCTTTTGGATTCGAATTCCGAGACGTGCCCGCCGATCCCGAATACCGAAACCTGTACATCGGCTTCACCGCCAACTGCTTCCGCATGAACCTATTGCTGCTGAAGGAGGCAATTGAGCGCACCCACGAGGTCTGGGGCAAACTGAATACGAAATCAAATATTGCCGCCCTTGTCGACTTTATCAAGCGATTCGACCCACCCAGTGCGGATGCTGCGACTAAGCTTCAGCGGGAGTTGACCGCTTTGGTGGATGCTGCAAAGCAGAGAGGGTGAGGCTTACTGAACGCCACATGTGATCTGGTCGATCATGAGCGGGAATTGAGTTCTAGCCTGGGTCGGCTGAAGAGCTTGAATCCGAACCCTTGCCGTTCCGGTTGAGCTGACATACTTCCCTGCGCCCGTCGTTACCGCGACGTTGACGATGCTTGGCGCCGACGACAGCGATACGGTTCCAAGTTTGTCGAAAACCCTCGTCGAGTTGTTGTATGCAAAGATCGTTCCCGTAACGCTCTTGCCGGCACTCACAATTCCGGCAATCGTAAAGGTCGACGGGCTCGTAACCTTGCCGAGCGCGAAATCGGCTTCGATCGTCACAACCTGCCCCGATGTCGTACTCACGGCGTCTGCAGTAAACGACTTGCCGTCGTCGTACCAAATGTTCTGGAGAGTGCCAGTTGAGTGACTTCCCTGGATCGTTATCACGCTCGTCGCGTTGTTCGATCCGAGCGCAAACATGATCGAGTTGTTGATCACATAGATCTGCCCGTCAGGACCGATTGCCGTCTCCGTATATGCCTCACCAGTTGCCGGCGCAAGGTCGATCACTTCAACCAATGTGTTCGTGACGAAGCTCCAGCGATACATGTGGCCGTCTTCGCTGTTGATGATTGCGCCCTTTCGGTTGATGTCAACCGCCGCGGAATTGATGCACCACTCGTTAACCGCATCCGGATGAGCGCTATCATCGTTGGTCTTCGTTGGGCCTAGGACAAGAAGGACTTCGTTCATTACGGCAATTCCCGACTGACGGTCCTTCGAGATCGAATTGCTAGTCGGATCGAGAACTGCAACGTGGTTCAATCCGTCGGCTCCAGGGTCGCTGCCATCGTCGTCGTAGTTGTTGTACTTGGTGAGGATCAAGTACTTTGCCGTGCCCTTGTATGACGGAACGATGTTGGCAGGTACAACCACCGCCGTATCATCCCAACCGAATGAGCCGACAGGAAAGGTCTTGCCATTTCCGTCAACCTGGCTTAAGTTCAAATCGTATTGCAGCATCCAGCCATGGCTCTCGCGCCAGCCATTCCCAAAAACACCCATGAACACATGTCCATCGGTGGCGACCATCGGCGAGGCGGACGACTGGTTGATCAATCCCGCATTGCCGCTATTGGATGGATCGATAAGCGCCACATGAGCGCTAACGGAAAGATCTTTGGTAGCCAGCTTGGCGAGGTAGTCGGTATTTCCCACAAGGCCAACATAGATATAGTTCCCGTCTAGGGACAATGCAGGGGCGGCATTCATTCCTGGCCGCGAGAGCGACGAATCGAAGCCCATCGATTCCACGGACTTGTACGTCGTTACGCCGGTCAACACGTTGACCTTCGCGATCCCGCCCGTTCCGATCGAAGCAACCGAAGTCGGAACCGATGCGGTGACTTCGTACCCAAAGTAGATATTCCCCAAGCTGTCTGCCGTCAAAGGCGTATTGATCTTGATCGGTGCATAGGCCGACTTGTTGGTGTTGAAATCGGTTAGAGTCGTGTAGAACGCAATCCTGGTGGATGCACTCGACGCAGTATCGGCTGAGCTTCGAACCATGATCGATCCGCCCGACGCCGCGGCCGCAACGCCACGCTTGGTAGTGCTGGTTTGGAAAAGGGTAATGGGATACACCGTAGTCCAGTCGTTCGGATAGATCAAAGCGGCGCTGAAGTCGGTATCCATCTGCCAAAGCAGCTTGCCGTTGGCTCCGGTCCTGCCAATGACGCTCCAGTTGTCGTAATCGGGTCCGGCTGTCGTGTATCGGTATCCATGAACGACGGTGTTGGACGGCGTCACCATTGGTGCTGCGTAGTGAATGAGGACCTCGTCGCCGTAATACGCGCGATCGTCGTCGAGAGAGGCTTGCCACTTGATCAAGCTGGCAGTTTGGCTGGCGCCATTAAAAAGGCCACTGTGCTGGGGGTTCCCACCGTAGCATAACCATCCTTGTGCAAGCACGGCCGTGGGCAATGTGGCTGCGATGGCTAACGCGGAAAGGAATCTAAACATACGCGTGCAATTATAGTAGACGTAGTTTCCAAGCGGAACGGCATACGCCCTCACGCTCATCACCTGAGCAATAAGTCCTTTCAACCGAAATTAGCTCTTGACACGAACAACTGCCCTTAAACGTAGATAACCACGTGAGATCAGAAGTTTATGGTTCGGTTCCGGTGTATACGGCCTCCGTGGATGCCAGGATGGCGTTTATCCGCAAGACCTACGTGCATTTGGCCGGCGCGATTGGTGTATTCGTGCTGCTGTCCGCCGTGTTCTACGGCGCCGGACTCGGCGAATCGATCATCGGGCTCATGGGTCACAGCCAGTTCGCATGGCTCTTGATCCTCGGCGGGTTCATGGTTGCCGGCTATATGGCGCAAGGTCTTGCCCGTTCGCAGCAGGGGATCGGAATCCAATATGCGGGACTTGCCCTCTATGCCGTCGCCGAAGCCGTCATCTTCTCTCCAATGATCTATATCGCGGCGAGAATGGCGCCAGGGGTCCTGCCTGAGGCTACCGTCGTGACGCTAGCTGCCTTTACCGGCCTCACCGCTTTTGTTCTGTTCTCCAAGAAGGATTTCTCGTTCCTAGGTCCCGCTTTGGCCATCGCTGGGTTTGTTGCCTTGGGCGCTATCGTATGCGGCGCAATCTTCGGATTCAATCTCGGGCTCGGTTTTAGCGCGCTAATGGTCCTATTTGCCTCCGGAGCGGTCGTTTACAGTACTTCGAACATCATGCGGGTGTATCCTACCGATCAGTACGTTGCTGCTGCGCTCGATCTGTTCGCCGCTGTCGCCCTGCTTTTCTGGTATGTGTTGAGAATTCTGCTGGAATTGCAGCGGCGGTAAGTTTAAATCGGCTGATAGATCCGTGTCAAAAGCCACGTTCTCCTAACGGATTGCGGAGCTAAATCATGAGTTCGAAGATATTTAAATTAGGGCGAACCGCCCGATCGCACGATAGCCGGGTGCCTCATATGAGCGCACTGCTTGCCGGCGTGACCCTTCCCCCGATTCCCGCGAGCAAGGACTGGACGACGGGCATGCCTGCGAACCTGGGGATGATGCTTAATGACACCCTCGGGGATTGCACCTGCGCCGCGGTATACCACGCGAAGCAGGTTTGGACCGCCAACCTCGGCACGATGGTTACTGAGCCGGATGCCGACGTCGAGATGCTCTACGAGCAGGCATGCGGATATGATCCATCCCAAGGCGGAGAAGGCGCAGGCGGGAACGAGCAAACCGTGCTTACCTACTTGACCCAAACCGGAGCGCCAACCGGACCGGATGGAGCAACCCGCGAGAAGCTCGCCGCCTTCGTCGAAGTCGATCCGCGTAACCTCGACGACGTCAAGCGCACGATTCTTGCCTGTGGCGTAGCCTATATCGGGTTCAACGTCCCTCAGAGCCTGATGCCGCCCAACGCGCCGCCCCCTGCCGTTTGGACCGTAGATCCAAACAACAGCCAATCGATCGGCGGCCACGCCGTCGTACTCGCCGGCTACAGCGCGGACGGCGCCAAGGTGATCTCCTGGGGCCAGTACTACACGATGACCTGGCCATTCTTCTCCAAGTTCGTCGATGAGGTCTACGCCCTTGCCAGCTTTGATTGGTTCTCCGGCAATAACAACCTAGATCCCCTAGGCACAACCCTAGCCGACCTAGAAGCCCAAATGAACTCGTTCAAGTAGATGCTCCACTGGGAGCGCGTCCCGTTCAAACTGGACGCGCTCCCAGTGGTGCCCTAACAGACTCTCAAAGTCGGTGTCCTTGAAATCCATGTCAAAGGAATCTCTGACAAGAAACCTTTGGCTTGCGAGTGGGATGAATTCAACTCAAGATCTTAACGTCGGCGGACATAGCCGATGTGATAGAGATGACCACCCACTCCAGCGATTGCGAAGACTACGTACTCTTAAGCCGAGCCCTCGAAGGCGATGAGAGATCATTTGATAAGCTTGTGGCTAAGCACGAGCAAAGATTGCACGCAACCGCATACCGTGTAACGCACAACCACGAGCAAGCCGCCGATGCAGTGTCTGACGCCCTCATCCGCCTCTATAGGACCGGCGGTAGCTTCCGATTCGAGAGCAAACTCTCGACGTGGCTGCACCGGGTCGTCATCAACTGCGCAAGGGACATCGCCCGCCGGGCCGCGACTCGCCCCTCGAAGAGTCTCGATCAGCTCCTCGAAAGTTATCCCGATTACGAACTCCAACCGATCTGCCCGCCTTCAGAAGACGAAATCGGCGAGAACCTGATCTCATTCACCCACTGCCGAATCATAAATGAACTGAGCCAGATGCCAGATGGCGAGCGCGACCTACTCCTGGCCGTTCACCGGGACCATACAACCTACGAGCACCTTGCCTCCGACCTCCAAGTCCCGATAGGCACAGTAAAGAGCCGCCTCTTTCGAGCCAGAAGAATGCTCAGAGAAAGGCTTCCGAGCCTAGCCGAAATCTACGACGACTCCCCCGACAACACCTTCGCCGAACTAACCGCCGCGTAAAGGACGGAGTCAACTGGGAGTGCGGAATTCATTCCGCATAGGTGTCCCGGTCTTCAGACCGCGCCCTGACTAAGTCAGTTCTACGATTTACGTCTGCGCGGTTGTCTGTACAGGCCGGGGGTAAGTCGGCTCAATCAATTTCGACCTCCCGAACATTGCCATTGAAGTAGTAGCTGGCTGCCAATTGGCCCGGAATCCAGTGAACCTCACCGAAGCCGGGTTCGCCATGTGCGGCACGCTCCTGATCAAGTTTGACCACGCCGATTTCATGGAAATCGGAGAAATCCATGTGACTGACCCAGAGGCTTACGGATGGAACACTCCGATTCCACTCTTCCCACAAGACGCGCTTGCGGTCGGGTGAAACTACTGGACTACTGAATCCCCAATTATTGGTGACTGGGAAGGAGAACTTGCGCGCGGCTGCTGGGGTTCTAAGGGGCCAGTGGACAATGACCTCCTGTGTCAGTCGATCTGCGTATTGTTGCTCGATCCAGGCTGCGTTTCCGTTTCCTAAATCGAAGACAGTTGCTCGCCGATCGGGCTTTGACTGCACTTCGAGGATGCGGTATGCATTCTCGTTTGATGGACCTGACAAGGCCCTTCGCCAAACGTGCAGACCCAGCTTTCCGTTCTCGAACTTCGACTCGCTTTCGAAGATAGAATTTCCATCCAGCGACCATTCGTCCCAGCTTTGGTCTTGGCCCGCTGCACTTGCAATCATTGCCACTGCCTTGCGAGACCAGAAATCGATAAGCGATCCGTCTAGTTTGGTCACCACCCACTTTGTCCCCGACCCTTTCCTGTATGCCGACCAAAGAACCTTGGTTCCTTGTGGGTTTGGAAGGGGGCTGGAATACATTTCGAGGTTCGGCGTGTTCATTTTCAATCCCGTGAGTTCATGTGAGTCCAGATTGCGAATGTTCAACCGGTACCACGGTGGCTCAGAATATGGGATCGAAATTCCCTGCCCGACAGAGTAAAGCACTTCCTGCGAATTGATCCAGCAGTAGTTAGGCACCGATGACGAGTACTCGGTCCAGGCGCCCGGCTTGAAGAGCACCTTCGACTTTGCAATCAGGTCCGGCTCGGGCTGGATTAGTGCGACCGCATAAAGCAAGAATCCAAACATGGCGCCGTCATCATAACACACCTGTCAATTGCTCTGAAATCCGGGTATTGGGTCCGCTTCAAGCAGCAGACTATGGATTTTGTGGCCTAGTTATGTGGTTAGGACCTGAACTCTCTGTTGCGCCTAAGCCTGAAAGCGGCGACGGCCAGACAGATTACGTGGGTGACATCCCGACGGTAGATCGACTCCACGATGAAACATGGAGTGAGCACGAGAAAAGAGAATTTAACCGGATGCGAGGCCGCCCAATCGTTACCGCCTTTCAACGATTGTCCCATCGTGCTACCCCTGTTGTGCTCTGCGCATTGTTGCTGCCGCATGGGCGATCCCCGGTACATCCTGAACCGTCAATCTTGACCCGACGCGCCACTCACACAAAAGAAACTGACATAGAATAGCAGCATGGTGGAAGTTTCTAAACAACCTGAACATCGAGTCTCGAGTTTCCTCATAACCGGCTTCAACGCTCTATCGATAATGGTCCTGCTGATCGGCACCGCGCTCTCGCGGCATTACTTGATGACGCCCGAGCCTTATCCTTAAGGGCAAACTTCCCTGGGGAGGAATGAAGGCTTAGGCTCGCTTTTCACATGCTTTGCGAGTGCATGGTCAACCGTTATAGCGGCTCAGGCGTTGGCTGGTTTGGCCCAGATCTTAGGTTACTTAGCGACGATCGCCTCATCCAACGCACCGCCGAAACTGAGTGCTTGAACTGGAATTTCAGGCATGTCGCCGACATCGAACAGCACGAAGCGCCCGGGCCGGGCAACCAGGGCAAGATCGCATCCTTCGTCTTTCGCCCGCCTTTCGGCGAGCACGTATGTGCCTGGGGCGCCAGGGGTCTCATAGACATCCTCCAACCCAAGCACTAACCAGTCATCGACGCGAAAGCCATCTGCTTCGGCCATGAGTTGAACATAATCGTCGGGTAGGCCCACTTCGAAATTGCTGAGCGCCTCCGTTCTCGCCTCCTTGTCCAATGGCGGATTCGCATCTCGAACCTTCCATCTTGCCGCAAGGCGATCCGGGACCTGCCATGAAGTCTCCTCCCGTTTGGCAAAGAACTTCTCGTTCAGTTTCACGCCTTCGATACTCGCAACTTCTTTTACTCTTGCCATTCGAGCATTGAAGATGATCTCAAAAAGGTCTCCGTTTACGACCCACACCTTGGCAGCGATTCGCCCTTTGGTTCCTTCGCGCCGGAGGCTCACCGTCGCCAATACAATCTCCACAACGTCCTCGATGAGCTTGCGTTCCGGAAAGACCACTTTGCGTCCGTCCTTGCGGTACATGTTGACTTCCCGCCCCTCGCCATGGCGTTGAACAAGGTTTACCGACCGAACATGCTCATCGAAAAGCGACCGAAACTCAGGCGAAAGGGCGCCGGACACAGCATCCAACACAAGTCTCTCCGTATCGTTGAACGTTTCCTTGGGCTTCTGCCACCAGAATCTCACGACAGAAAATATTATGCCTGGCTCCCTGGTCCCTGTTCCTTGTTCCTTGTTCCCCAACGCCTACGCACGAAGCACAAGGACCGGATAGTTGGCGCATTGGATCATCGACGAGGCTATACTGCCGATGGACATTGGCGCATTCTCGCCTTGGCCTCGCGCTCCGATGATGAGGAGTTCGGAGTCGGTTTCTTTCATCGCTGCATCGATAAGGTGCGGAACGTGGCCGGTACGGAGGCGCGACGTCGATTTAATGCCCCGCGCCTCGATCCGGAGGACCAAGTCGGCGCCTCGCTCCGCCACCGATCGCACATCGAGGATGCTTGCCGTCCCGTCGCTCAAATGGCGATGCAGGCTGGCGGCGATCATTCGGGTCGTCGTCTCGATCGCAGTGAACACCGTCATCTCCTCGATTCCAGCCGGATCGAGACTCAGGAACTCGTCGAGAGCCCCCGCGCAGTAGGGAGAATGGTCAGTAGCAAATACGCATCGGACAGGTCCGAGGGAAGCCGATTGATCGTTCCAAACTAAGTAAGACGAATCCTCATCGACCGGCTTCTCCATCACGGCCGGCCCACGCCGGACCGAGGTAAGTACCGACGAGGCGCCGGGAAGCAGGTGGGTATGCGGCTGCGAGACCGGGATCGCCGATTTATCTGTCGGTACAGCCGAGAGATAATCATTGTTCGCAAACTGAAGGCGAGCCAAGAGCGACAATGCCGACTCGTACTGACGATCGCTCTCGACTCCAACAATGATCTTCATTCTCTTAACAATGCCCGATTCCAGTCGACCCGACCAGTTCGCACCCTAATGTTCTCTCGTAATCCGCAATCTAACCAGTCATCTGTTAGTAGTCCAAAGATCTGACGACAGCCAAGGGGCGGCAGACATGCGTAGGAGCGAGGCGCGCCTCGCAATGCTCGTAGCAATGCACGCCTTGCCCCTACGAGCGATACCTACGGCTTACCTGTCTAATACAATGGAGGACGCAAAGCGTCGCAAGAGGCGCTTCGCATCTCGGCCCGACGCCACCACAAGCCACTGGCTACCCCTTCGCTCCAGCCGCAGCTCCGCCTTCCCCGGCTCTTTCGGCTCGGCCGCCTTCGCCGTCCCGGTCGGCAACGACGCTGAGAGGTTCTGAACCTCGATCTGGCGGCCATCGGAGTCCTCCATTGCGACGACTGTCGTCTGCGGCCACACGACGTTGAACTTCGTGAAGTGAAATCCAGCCGGCTTCCTCAAAGTCACTCCGAGCCACGGATTACGATACGTGTCGCCGACGATTGAATACGGGGGCGCGCCTGGCGAAACAACGGTCCGCTTTCCCGAGACGGTGAACTCGAGGATCTTGATGTCAACGTTGCCGAAGAGCCGGGCCAGCGATCCCACATTCGAAACCGTGCTCTCTTCCAATGAACTCGTGAAGCAACTCACTCGGGCGGCATCCGCCGGCCCCGGCGAGTAAAGCGCCCCATCGATCGGGATCCAATCTTTCCCGATCAGCACATCAACCCATGCATGGCCGCCCCAAATGCCTCCCGCATAAACCAAACCCATCCGAACTCGGCTCGGTACACCTGCCGCCCGGGCAAGCGACCCTAGCAGCATCGAATATCCGAAGCAAGTGCCTCCTCGGTTCTTCGCCACTTCCGAGGCAGGGGCGATCGCGATTCCCAAATCGAAGTGCATGTTGTCGTTCGTCCACTTCTGAAGCGCCCGAACTGCCGCCCAAGAATCGTCGGTTGGATTCACCACCCTAGCGACGATCGACTTCACGGCCGGGTCATCTGACTGGAGCAGAGCGTTCGGTTTGAGGCAACCCTGCATGCTGCTGTCAACCGATTCGGGTCGCGATGTGCGTGTATTTACTTGCGGCCGCTTTATCTGAAGGATCGTCACCTCGCGTGTCTGGCTCACCACGCGCTGGTTTGGCGCGGAAAAGTTGGGCCAACCGAGATCACGGTTTTTCAAGATGAGCTTGATCTTGATGCTTTCGATCAGCCTTTCGTCAGGCAATCTGACATTGGAGGTAATGATCGACTTTGTAAACGTCTCTGACGGCAACGTCGCCCCTTCTGCTCCTGACTTCATGCCCTCTGCATCTGTCCGGGACGCGACAATGTCGCCGAAGGGACTCGGCGTCGACTGGCTCAGGAGCCAACCGCTTTTGTCTAGGACTACAACAGACTTCCCCGGCATAGCCGAGAGTGATTGCTCAATCTTGAGACCAGTCTCGACATGCTTGCTTATTTCGAACGAGCCGATCGCTACGAGCTTGTCGGTGTACGTCGCAACGACTCCCAGTTCGGGGCTAAACGTTTGGTAAGCCACAATGTCCCCAACCTTCTGAAGGCTTTTCAGAACCAGGCGTCTTGCGCCCTCGGGGCCAATGAGCACACCGGTGAATGCGAGTTTTCTCTCGTACTTCTTACCACCCGATTCCGTCGTAACCGAGACTGAACCGTCCGAGACCTCTCCGGTAGCCCGCATCGTCTGCTGAGAGCTCGATTGATCGCTGACAAACCCAAGAATTCGACCTTCCGGGTCCTCCCTGTACCGCGTCCCGCCCTTGATCTCAAGCTTGGACCCCAACCGGTTGAACACGATCACCGTATCGATCGTCGTCGTCGCATCGCCTTTGTCGTCGACCGTTTCGAGCTCGTGATATGTCCCCGTCGGCTGCCCTCCAAGCCGATAAATCGCCCGAACCTCATGTGCTTGATCCAAGGAAACGAATCCAGTGGCCGCCATCGCCACGGCATGAAAGAGCGCGAATTTGAAAATTGCAAGTTTTGAGAGTCTCATGTCAAAGGCAGTCAGGGGGAGCATGAATTCCTTACAACTATTTCGGGCCTACTGCCAGCGCGGAATTAATACCGATGTCATACATTTTTTGACTAATTTGGAATGAAATCAACTTCTTTGGAAGGAGTTGTAGCCGAGGGAGGGCTCGTACCCGCGAACCCAGCCCGCGATTTGAACTCAATTTCGATGCGAGCGCCGCCCCCGTTCGCCGGTACGGACTAGCCCGCGGCTGCAACACAGGCGGTGAGACCAAGAATCCTGTAAGGTTCCTCTGCGTCGCATAGACTATTGAAACCGGCGATTCGCCGGAATGATCGTGGATGTTGAGGCGCAAACCGGGTTGAGGCTCTTTTGGGGCCAAAAGGAAAATAATCGAAAGGCCCTGGAGCGGCAGTATGCCGAAATCTGGGAGCAATTCGGCGCTGGACTGTCACGTCTAGCTGCCTCGTATGAGGCGCAACCACCGGCACGCGAAGACCTGTTGCAGGATATCCGGATGGCGATCTGGCTGGCACTGCCGAAGTTCCGGAGCGAATCGTCAATTCGCACTTTTGTGTTCCGCATTGCTCACAACCGGGCCCTTGCCCACGTTTGGAAACGACGGGATGCAGAATCGATCGACGAACTCGAGATCGCGGACACGGCTGGTGATCCCGAACAGGCTACAATCGCCAAACTCGATTCCGAGCGCCTTCAATCGGCAATCCGAACGCTGCCCGACCCGATGAAGCAGGTCATCACACTGGCTTTAGAGGATATTCCCTACCGGGAGATTGCCGAGATCCTCGGAACAACGGAGAATAACGTGGCAGTTCGGTTGAATCGTGCCCGTGGATTACTGCGGCAAAAACTGGGAGAAATGCAATGAGTCTCGACCCCGAATTGGAGCTTTGGCAAAAAGACTGGAAGGCCGGCGCAGATACCGTGCCAGTCGAATTGGCGAGCGTTCAGGCAGCTGCGATCCAGCAAGAGGCGAAGATGCGTCGAGGACTTGCCGTCGAACTCGGAGTCGGGTTTCTTTTTCTTCCGTTCAGCTTCGCATTCGCATGGATTGACCGACGAGCGGAGATGATTCTTTGGGCTGTCGTCGTGTGGATACTAACCATTGCTGTCTCGGCATTCACAATTTGGAACTGGCAAACGCTCTGGAAGGACTCGGTCCACTCCGTTCACGACTTTACGCTTCTCCGCCAAAAACGATTAAATGCGTCACTTCGATCTGTCGTCATCGGGTACTGGTTCGTTGCCGTCAATGTCTTTATCGCCGGCGGCTGGTACGCAATCGATCTCGGATTGCATCGGATCGGAATACGCAGATTCCTACTGGGGATCGTCTTGATCGTTGCGATCTCAGCCTGCTTTGTCTGTGTGCTCAGCCGTCGTAAGGCGAAAGCCCTTCGCGAACTTGAGCAGATCGGACCGATCAGCGAGTGACTTCGGTCTTCCTGGGAATCCGCTCCCCCTTCATCAGGGCCGCAAACCACTCCGCTGACCGCGCCGTAAACGGCCGCTGCTGAGCCGGCGTCGCGGTGTTGTTGTGGGGAGAATCGAACATCGGCGCCGCCTCCTTTTTCCCTCGAATCTGGTTAAACGCCGTCCAAATCCCCGCCGGTGGCGCGATCGTATCCACAAACCCCATCGCTACCAAAGCTGTTGCCCGAATGTGCGAGGCAAAGTTGATCGCGTCGAAGTAAGGCGCCGTTGCCGCCGCTTTTGGATTATTGGGCGGGAAGAACGGATAACCGACCGACCGCCCATGTTCGACCGCGTTCAAATCGCAGCCGGAGGGTTCGTTCACAACCACGTGGGTGATCCTGGGATGCAGTCCGGCGACCACTACACTCTGCTGACCGCCCATACTCGTTCCGGTAACCACCAAGGTCTTCCCATCCCAGTCCGGACGGCTCGCAATGTAGTCGACTGCTCGATAATCCGCGAGATACATCTGGAGGAAGTAGCACTTTTCGCGGTCCTCAATCCCGATTGCGCCGTAGTTTTTCAGTTCGGAAGGGAGGGCCCGATAGTAGGATTGCGGCGCATCGGGAAGAACGTCATGCGGTTCGATGTTTAAAACAAGCCAACCCTCTCTCGCCCGGTCCGTAACCCACGATCGCTGAAGAGGATAGGGAGGACTCGCCCACTGATAAATAACCATCGCCGGGAACTTCCCCTCCCTTTTCGGCTTAGCCAGTTGGCCGTAAACATGGGAGCCGTTCACATGATCCATCCTGATCGTCGCGTACTCGACGTCCGGATTGCCGCTGTCCTTCGGCGTGAGTTCTGGATTCATCGGAATCGCCTCGAGCCTTTCGATTTTCGACTTCCAAAACGAGTCGAAGTCGTGCGGTCTGAGTTGAACAGGCCGTAACTTCGTCGGAGCAACCACGGCCCCGAATACCATCGGCCGTTGCCGCATCGCAACTTCTTCGGCGGGCGGAGTAATCTGCGCATACAGCATGGCCGGCTCGTCGACTTTCACCTCGATCGTCGCCTTCCCATCCTTGAATTCGAGATTGCCCGACCTCATGACCACGGCATTGTTCTTCTTGACCGTAAACCCAAAAGGTCCTTCCCCAAAAGGTCCTTCAACTGGGCTGCCCTCAGGCAGCGTAACTACCCACCCCACCGTGTCGCCCAATTCATAAATCCCGCCTGGCTTCAGCGGCGTCACCAAAATCGCGGGCGCCGCCAGCGACCCCAATTGAAAAGCGAAAAGCGTAAATGCCGCTAGGCTGCAAAGGACGATACGATACGATTGCTTGAAAAGGTTCATTGGACAGCAGTGTTCCGTGGGTTGAATCAAACCCATTATGGGCTTGGACATGAATCTCCATACTGAAAACTGAAACCCTTGTGGCCGGCGGCTACAACTGGGCACCGGGAAAGACTTCCATACGGATTTCCGGATGCCGGCCGTGAAAGTCTTGGAGGACAGCGACGGCCTTGGCTTTGTCTTCCCGCGGTATGCTCAACCAGACCAAGTCCCGCTCAACATGAATCGCCCGAATAGGCACGCCGGCTGTCTTCAGAGCGTCGATTGCCAATTGTTGGTTTGGCTTGAAGATATCGCAAATGCCTACGTCTTGTGACAAACCCAAGTACATCTCCGGATGAGATGCCTGAAGTTTCCGAATTGCTAGGATCGCCCGGGTTTCGAATGACTTCGGAATCATCATGCTCGACATCCCGACGTCGCATATACCATCGCTGCTAAGCGGTATCCCTTTCGCGTTAAGCAATGCTTCAATACCCTTCGCCTCGGTGCACCCGAATGCCCCGATGCAAACCATCGGCTGAAGCATTCCCCGTCCAAGAAACCATCGCCCAACAAAGAAGAACGCTAGGGCGAAGCAAACGATGGCAACAGATATGGACGGTTTCTTCGAAAATTTAACCATTTGCTCCTCCTCAAAACGATATAGCAGGTTGGCTCGTTCCAGTATCGAACCGACAAAAGGCAGCTGCGTCGCCACCGAGACGCGTCTACGGGTGCCGCGGTTACTCGCAACTCGCCACTTGCAACTCGATACTTCTCAAAGTTTTGCAACATTCACGTAGTACAGGTCGGTAGGGACCTCAAACGTGTCCTTCGTTAGCAGAGTATCCATCGCTTGCCAAGTGGTTGTCGGGTGGATCAATTTCCAATGATCCGCGGAACCGACCTTGATCGGCATATTGAACCCCGGTTCTTCCGCATCCCAGCGGTAGGCGACGGAGTTGTGGCCGAACCTTAGCTGGAGCGTGACCAGCTTGCTGTGACGCAGGTATTCGTCGAATATCGGCGTCATGTCCATATGTAGCCTCTCGCTGAAAAAGGCGACGATGTCCTCGGTCATGATCGCGTGATATTTGAAGTGCTGGTAGAGATCGTGGATGAGGGCGAACCATCGCTTGTCGTCGTCGACGACGCTGCGTAGCGTGTTCAAGAAAAGGGCGCCCTTAAAATACATGTCCTGCGGCGGCTCCATGTTCGTGCCGCGCGTGGTTATGATCGGGGTTCGGTTGGCGACTTTCTTCTGGTAGCCGTTTACATACTTCAGGCCATCTGCCTTACCCCACCGGTACTCGACATAAAGGCCTTCCAAATAGGTCGTCCAACCCTCGTGAATCCACATATCGGAGACGTCTTGGGCAGAAACGGCATTGCCGAACCACTCGTGGCCGCTCTCGTGGATGATGATGAAATCGAATTTCGGACTGATCCCGACTCCGGTCCAGTCGTTTCCTAAGTAGCCGTTCGCGAACCGGTTGCCGTAGGTGACCGCAGATTGATGCTCCATGCCAGAGTAGGGCACGTCGATCAGCTTGTAGCCATCCTTTCGAAACGGATACTCGCCGAAGTAGTGTTGATAAGCCTCGATCATCTCTCTGCACTGGGCGAACTGCCTCTTGGCGCCTTCCAAATGCTCCGGCAACGCGTAGAAATCGAGTGGCATATTTCCCACTTTGTCTGAAAAGTGAACATAGTTCCCCACATTGATCGACACGCAGTAGTTGTTGATTGGATAGTGGATCGACCAATCCCAACGCGTAAACCCATCGCCTAAGTCTTTCTTGCCCATGAACTTGCCGTTGGAAACGTCGACCAGGTTCTTCGGAATGGTCACGCTGAGCAGCATGTTCTCAACCTTATCCTTCCACTGGTCCTTGTTCGGCCACCAGATGCTTGCTCCGATCCCTTCGCAGGCGGTGCCGATCCAATCATTGCCGCTCGGATCCTTGCTAAAGTAGAACCCGCCAAACCTGCCCTGCTGCTTGGGATTGCCCGAGTAGTAAAAGTCGATCGCGTACACCCTTCCTGCCCTCAGCGGGCTCGGAAAGTCGACGAACACCGCCCCGGAATCTCGGGAGTATTTGAGCTCGGTCTTGCCAAGAAGGATCTTATCGATGTTGAGCGCGTCGGTGAGGTCGAGTTGAATCCGGGAATCGTCCTTGAGCATCCGAAACCGGATCGTGTTCTTACCCGAAATCGATTTCTTAGCCGGGTCGACCCGGATGTCGAGATGATACGAGATCAGGTTGTTATTCGCCCGGTACGGACCGTCTGCTCCCCGCAGGATATCGGCGTGCGTCGGCACCCGCGTGCGCGGTGTTTGCGCAATGGCCTGCGGTGCGCAAAGTGAAATAAGGAGTGCAGGCAGCACCGTGCGGAGAAATCGTTTCGACATTTAACGATTTTATAGCATGCTTGGATCCGAAAGGGCACAAGCAGGCCCGGAGGGCCGTGAAGAGCATAGATGCCGTGGGCGCATCCACGGACAGCGAACCTCATCTCCCGAACCCGGAGGGGTCAAAGAAAATAGCCAGGGGTCGCAGACCCCTGGAACGGCGAGAGACCAGCCCCGACCCCCGGAGTGGGGTCGAATTGCCCAACTCTCGACCGATGACACCGTTATTCATGATTCCTGCTCAGGTTCGACCTCCTCACGAATAGTCGAATTGGGATCGCTGAATCTGAAAATCCGCTTCATTCCAACGGAGGTTCGTTTCGCAACCGAAGAAGGTTTCGCGAAGAAAGGCGTCACATGCCGAATGATGCGCTATGCGACCGCCTTCGGGGTCGCGGGCCTTTGCCCCGAATAACCAGGGATCTCGCCGGAGCTCGATGCCCTGGCTATTTTATGAGACCCGCTCCGGGGTCAAGAAATGTGGGTAAGGACAAGGGCTGCGCCAACGGCGATAGTCTTCTCGGCCCTCCGGGCGCACCTGGCCCTTTGGTTAGATAATCTCCAAATAATACCGATCCGGCAGGGCTGGAAACGCCGCATGCGGCTCGGCTTGGTACCAGAAGGCGACGCTGGCGATATCGTCTTGCAGGGGCAGATACCGGCCGCCGCTGCGCCAACCAAGGGCTTGGATGGTGACCTTCAGATCCGTTTCGAACCGAATCGGGTCCATGATGTGCCAGCGGTACATCCCGAATCGCTGCTGGACTTGATAGTGGCCATCGCCACGAATCACCTGGGGTAGCCCCGCGTAGGCCGTGCTAAACTCCGAATATTCCAGCGTATCGACACCGAACTGGGTCTTCCCTTTAACGTCGAAGTCGTACGAGCCGCAGAAGTAGTCCTCGGTGCCGGTTCCACAGATCGTCGGAAACTCCTTGTCTCCGTCCATAAAGAACTTGATCTCGCCTTCGCCCCACCAGCCGTTGTTGTTCACTCCCCAAGCCATGTACACGCCGACGTAGTGCCCCTGCCCTTTCACGCCGTCGAGGATCAGGTAGTCCTCCTTATACGGAAGCGGGTTGGTCCGGCGGAACTGGGCGTGGAAATAGGCAGCGTCTTCCGGCACGTCGGTCAGCGTGTAGTTCACCTGGTAGTACAGCCCCATGTGCTCGGCGCCAATGTTCGTCATCGTGATCCGGCAGTGCCTTCGGAACGGCATTTCCCAGTAGCAGTTGAACGCGCTGCCAGGGTTGACGCACACCGGCTGAGAGTTGACGCGAGCGTATTTCTGCCAGCCACAAGCGAAGAAATCCCCGACCGGACACTCCACCGATGGAGTCTCCTCCCCGTCCCAATAGAACCGAATGATCGAGTGCCGCCACATTCCGGTCGGCGTCATCCAAATCTGCTGGATCGCTCCAGGGCCTTCGATTTCGGCGATGGTAAACGTCTGGCCCGCATCGATACGAACGGAAGGCGAGACCTTCCATTTCTGTCCA
>Ga0206819_10124_pt1 | contig 29186 bp, 22 predicted proteins | sample Alteio_BWOrgCont_87_FD_152855 | JGI IMG/M metagenome (GOLD analysis project Ga0206819, IMG submission 152855) | Enriched cells from forest soil in Barre Woods Harvard Forest LTER site, Petersham, Massachusetts, United States -... | ecosystem: Environmental > Terrestrial > Soil > Temperate forest >... | reverse complement strand
GGCATACATCGGCTTGAGTGAAATTTCCACATTGAAATCATTCAGGGCTTGCTGACCTTGTCCTAGCGCGAGGTATATATTACCCCGACGTTTATAAATATCAATGTCGCGAGATCCCAATTTAATTGATGCACTGTACATTTCCAGTGCCTTTTCATAGTCCTTCATCTTCCCATACACAGCGCCCATCGCCCGATACACCGGCCGCGACACGTTCGGTCTGGGGTGGTACGCGAGAACCAGTTTGTAATAATAGAGCGCCTGCTCAAACTGCCTGCTTTGATCGTATTCCTGCGCTTTTTGCCAGTCTGAACGAATTTGGTCTTCCAACGATTGCGCCGTGCCAACAACCCCTGGCAAATGCCCATTTGAACTATCTGGAGTGAAGCTTGATCGCGAGCCGCTGGCAATGCCACTCTGAGAAGACGCACCTTTTCGACCTGTCTCGCCGTAAATAGTTTGGCGAAGATCTAGAAGTCCGGAATCCTGAGGATTTTTGCGGAGCCCTTCGTTGATATCAGCGATGGCCAGATTGTTATCGCCTAAGCCGTGATAGCTTCGTGCCCGCCACTTATAGAAGAACGCATTCTTAGGCTGATAAACCGCGGCAGCTGCATTCAACTCTTCCACCGACTGAGCAAATTTTCCCTCTAAATTGAGGACAATGCCCTTTTCGCGATGATACAAAAACGCCGCATCTTGGTTGTTCGGTCGCTCTCTCAGAACCACGGACCACGCAGCCACCGCCTCGGCATGCTTGAACTGGTTAGTGTAATTCCATGCGGCAGCGAAGTCATCGCTCAAGCTCCGGGCACTGCTGGCGGTGCTGGCCTGTGTCACTGCAGGCGAAGCGGCACCCCTCACATTTGCACTAGCAGAAGTCACGACTCGGGCTGCTGCTGACGCTTTAGGTCTGATCTGCACAGGCGCTGATGCGGCTTTCTTGGTGGAGGGATTCAGCCTCCGCTCGTCTAGTGCGGCGAGGCTTGCATAACGTTTGGCGCCGCTCGGGTTCAGCCGCGCAGCCATTTGATAGTCCGCAAGAGCGGCACTGTACTTAGCAATGTGATCGTATGCCAACCCTCGCCGATACCAGGCAGAAGCGTTTTGCGGTGATACCGCAAGACTGGCAGTGTAATCGGCAATTGCTTTGTCAAACTGGTTTTGGCTGGAATACGCTAAACCCCGATTAACGTATGCACTCGCCATCTGCGGGCTAAGTCGTATCGCTTCATTGAAGTCGGCAATCGCTTCCTTCGTCTTTCGCAACTTGAGACAAGCCAAACCGCGATTGTAGTGGAGTTGCGGATCAGTCTTTGCCAATTCTAATCTCTTGCTCAAGTCATCGACTTGCTTCGAAAGTGTACTTTTCTGCGCACCAACATTTCCAGAGGAATTGTCATTTTCCATAGTTTGATCGTACTGCAGATCCATGACCCAGCCTTTGTTATACAAAGCTTCAGAGTTTGTCGGATCGCTCTTGGTCGCCTGATCGTAATCTGCGATCGCCGCATCATATTCGCCCAGTCGCGCGTGAGCTATCCCACGGCGCACATACGCATCAGAGTTGCCAGGTTGCGCTTTGATTGTTTCATCGAAATCTGCAATCGAGCCCTTGTAATCGTGGATTTTGTAACGAGCCAAGCCTCGATCAAAGTAAATACGTGTACGCTGCGGATCCATAATCACGGCGCGAGTGTAATCTGCAATAGCCAGGTCGTAATGCTGGCAGTCCTCATTGATACTGGCTCGCGCTATGTAACTATCGGTAGACGCCGGATTCAACTTTAGCGCCACATCACACAGTTGAATTGCACTCTCGTAGTGCTTTCCATTGCGTTGCATTAACGCCGAATAGGTAAGAATTTTCGATGCATTTGTGGGAAAGCAGAGAAAAAGCAAGAAAGCCGCCAGGGGTGATATGAAAAGCAGCAGTTTCTTTTTGGACAGACGTGAAACCTCGGCAGGTGCAACAGCCCGATTTCTAACAAATTTCGGTTTGTTTTCCGCACGGTGCAGCCGCTTCTCTTCCTCCGTTCGACCAAAGAGATCGCCAGTGTCTTCTTCATGATTAGACGGATCTGTCATGGCTAACTTATACCCGCGGAGACTTAACAGCAATGCACCGACACTCCACGGATAGGCGAGCCAGTTGCAATTGATAGCCGCGGATTGATTTGAGGTACAACGCAAGGTAGCCTACAATTGTAGCGATGCGATGTTGGCCGGCGCCGAGGCAGTAAACCCAATGCATTTGCAAGTTCTGGTTGCGTTGTCACTGTTAGCGTCGCTGCTCTTCACACCTGGTCTTGCCGCCGATGACCTGAGTTATGAAAGGGAAATTCGTAGCGGAGAACAGGCAACCAAGGCTGGGCAGTTCGAGCGAGCGGAGAAGTTATTTGCCGGAGTGGCTCATTCCTGCGATGCTGATTCTCCACTGCTGCCCATTGCGTTAAGACATTTGGGCGATTTGTATTTCTCGCAAAAAAACTACCCTGCGGCCGAACATGCATTCTTGAAACAGTTGGAAGCCTTAAAAGGATTCGGGGCGTCAAGTGAAGAGATCCACGCGTCGTTGACTCTCGCACGGATATCAGCAGCGCAGCACCGTTATGCGGACGGTGCTGCATTCGCCCGGAAAGCACTCGATCTGATCCAATCGTCAGCCGAGACGCATAACCCAGACGAAAAAGAGCTGGCTTTTATGACCATCATTTCTTGTGAGCTGAAGCTGCACAAATATTCTGCTGATGTGTACGATCAATACTACCGGTTTAAGAAGCAGCGGTTAGGCGCTAATACGCGCGCGTATGCAACAACTCTCGTGGATATGTCCGGGTGGATGATCGAATTGCACAACGATGCTGCCACCACACGGGCAGGTCTGTTGTGCTCCGAGGCGCTCAGCAAAGCGCACATGTTCAGGAACGACCAATCTCAGGAGCAATTCTTGCAAAGATTGGCAAACACCTGCAACGCTCTAGGTCAGTACGATGAAGCTGTGTTTGCCTGGCGGCGAGCACTGACCATCTGTGAAGCCATTGAAGGCCCACATAGTCTGAACACAGCGTATGCAGCTGCAAATCTTGGTCACAGTTTATTCCTGCTTGGACGATATGCCGATGCTAAACGAGCGGAAAATCAAGCGCTGCGGATTATGGAGAAACAAAAGATCATCGATGATTGCGATCGGGCACGAATTTCCGCATATCTCGCATGCAGCTGTTTCGGACAGGGCGAGTGCGCACAAGGACAAAAGTTCGCCGAGCAAGCAATGGCGATCTGGCAGCGAAGGAATGGGCGAATCACTGGCAAATTTGCACTGAGCACAGCAAGTTGGAACGCGGGCCATCTACTTAAAATTTGGCAGGCGGGCGAAACGAAAGGCACTGCGAATCGAAGCCATTGCCAAACGGAAGTAAGCGGCTGGTTAGAGAAAATGAGCCATTTGCAACACAAACCGCTGCCCGATTGAACGCAGTTGCATCGAATGCGCTCCATAATTAGCAGGACGGAGAATCAATCGACCGCGGAATGCGAAACCAAAATGAGCTTCCGGCGCCCTCGACACTCTTCACGCCGATCGAGCCACGATGACTTTCAACAATCATCTTGCATATCGGTAGTCCCAAGCCAGTTCCACCTTTTTCTGACTGGTCGGATGTCTCGACTTGAATAAACTTCTCGAAAATCAATTCTTGTTTGCTCGGAGGCACGCCCCTGCCTTCATCTGAAACTCTGATCTCCAGCCAGTCCTCGTTAGGAATTATGGAAATTGAAATAGTACTTCCTACCGGAGAAAATTTGATCGCGTTCGATAGCAGGTTCGCGATCACTTGAATCAGTCTCTCACGATCAGCAGTAAGTTGTTCGGAACTTTGTGGAGTCTCTATGGCAATATGGCGTTCTGATGCGGCGGCTCGCACAGCTTCAACCGATTCGGAAATCACGTCAGCGATACTAACAATTCCAAGCTGAATGGAAAAGCTATCCGACTCTAATTTTTCGAGCAGCATCAAATCGTTGGCTAAATTCATCAATCGCTTCGCTTGCTTTTGTGATTTGTCCACCATCGATTTGCCTTTCTCATCGAGCGGTCCAAATGCCTCCGCCGAAAGCAGTCCAAGCGTGCCTAGCAATGAACTAAGAGGTGTTTTCAAATCATGGCTGACCATTGCCATAAATTCGCGCTTCATTTTCTCAACGGCAATTCGTTTCTGATCCGATTCTTCCAGCGCAGCTGCCATGCTGTGAAATACGCGGTCCAACTCAGCCAATTCGTCCTTACCTTGAAGTCGTGGATTGAGCTGCTTGCCGCTCGCTACGCGCAGGGTGTTGTCGATCATCACTTGCAGCCTGGCAGCTGTTGACCTGGCATTGAAAGCAGCAACCCCGATCGTCAACAAAGTATTGACTATCAGCAAAGCATAGAGAACAAACCTCTTTTGTGTTCTACTGCTCTGGGTTTCCTCAGAACTGGAAATGTTGCTTTGGCTTTTTACATCCGCTACTAATTGATCTATTTCCTTGTGTGTTTCAGAAATAAGACCTTCCAACTGTTCACGCATGCCGATCAGCTGAAGGATGGTGCCCTCTTCTTTGCTTGAAAGCGCTGTGTCATCAGCGATTCTGAATAGTCTGTTTTCCAACAGCTGTATGTGTTCGAGCGCGTGAAGCTCGTTCGGATCGTTAGAAATCAAGTCTTTCGCATTCTTGAATTCGGCAGTGAGTTCGACATCGATTTGCTGAAACTTTCGCAACGCATCTGGTGTTTTTGTGCGGGTGAAGGCAGTAATCGCCGCGACAGCTTCCATGTTGAGAGTTTCAATTCGGCTGATCGTGCTCGTTATAGATCTAACATGCAACTCTCTGTCTGACTCACGATCGGCTTGAAACAGCAGGTAAGCAAGCACAAGGCTGAAGATGAGAGGCAGTGAGATGAGCAGCATCTCCTTTTGCCACAACTTCAAACTTGACTGTCCGATTCTTGTCGAACTCAAAAAACTACCCATCTGGCTGCCAATCAAGCCGATAGCCGGATCTGTGCACGGTCTTGATCAGGGAAGGCTGTCCTTCGATCTGCAATTTCTGGCGCAGGCGTTTAATGCAGCTGTATACCGCATCAAGCGAGGCTTCTGTTTCTGAATCCCAGACGCGCTGCAGCAAGGTTTCAGTACTGTACACCTCATTGGGGTGATGGAGAAAGAACTCGAGCATGGCAAACTCCATCGGTTGCAGCGGAATGTCGATGCCGTGACGGGTCAAGCGGCGAGCTGACGGGTCAATGACAAAATCGCCCACACGCACGATCGATGGATATTGTTTCGCCGGTCTGCGCAAAAGCGCTCGCACTCTGGCAACCAATTCCTCAGGATGAAAGGGCTTGGTCAAATAGTCATCAGCCCCCGCGTCCAACCCCTCCGTTCTTTCCTTTACAGCGTCCCGGCCGGTCAGCATCAGGAGCGGCGTCATGCCGCCCCGAGAGCGAAACTCTTTCAGCACATCAATGCCTGATTTACCAGGCAGGTTCCAGTCGAGAATGACGACATCGTATTCAAACTCGAGCAAGTATTGGGTGGCATCGGTTCCGCTAAGGCACCTGTCTGTCGTGTGATGTTGCAGTTTAAGCCATTGTTCGACGGTTTCAACTAACTCTTCGTCGTCATCTACAATCAGCACTTTTGCCATTGAGGGAAAATTCCTACTTGTCTTGCGCTTACTTCATCCAGTCACAATATGCCATGCATGATCCGCATTATTGGCATCACCAATCATCGTCCAGATAACATCGTCTCACGCGATTCTCAACAATCCCGGTATTGTCAAATTCGCACCAGTAGTCGCTCAATATTTGCCCAATCTCGGCGAAAGTGCAAGCGGGATTCAGGGCGATGTCACGGGATGATTCCAATCACCGGGAATTTTTTCGGGCACTTGGGTTAGAATGGCCTTCTTCAGCGCCATAGTGGCTCCGTAGCTCAATGGTGGAGCAAGCGACTCATAATCGCCAGGCTACAGGTTCGAATCCTGTCGGAGCCAGATTTTTGCCCTTTGACCTGGTCTAAGGACATGCATTAATCACTGTTTGAGTCTTTGTAACCAGTGTGCCATTGATCCTTAGCTGGCGAATAAAACACTTTCCGTCTTCGGCGTTGTTGGGATTGGTTATGATTTGCATTCCACTAATCTGAGCGCCGGCAGGCAGGGCAAGGTCTTTTGCCAAGAATTCGAGCTGTGTGTACTGCGGTCCGTCTTTCCCGAGTCGGCGCGCACTTCTAAGGGCAATCATCCGCACATTGCTACCGCCGTTATAGAAAATTTCGATAAATGGGCCAAAGCCATCTTGATCGGTAGTGCCAGAGATTTGCAAATTCAAACGAGTGATTGTCACGCCCTCGACACCGGTGACTTTGCCTCCTTCAAAACCACACGAATCACCATGCACGACGGTTTGTAACATCAGCGGTTGGGTGGATTGAATTTGCGGGACGAACTTCGCAACATTCATGCTTTCAGTATTGCTGCATTCGAACGGTTGCAGATTCGGAGAAAAAGAGTTTGATTTAGCATTGGCTACCTGACCGACTAACAAGGTCATAAACGTACTTGTAGCGGCGATGCACAACTTTTTCAAACGAATAAATTCCATGGAACAGCGCAATTCGTAGAGAAGCGTTGCTGGTAAGTTACTCAGACAATCGTACAATCACTGCCCCTTTGCGTCTCCGCATACGTGATTAATATCTATTCAGTGGTCAATAGCTGCAGTGTGGCTCTGAGTGTAGCTAGCAGGCGTGAACACTTGGCGTCCTGGATAAAGTAAAGCCTGCAGCAGCACGCAAGCTAGTTTCTGCGACATTCAGGCTATCCATAACTTCACTCGAGTTAATCTCAAGTCAGTAGTCTGTCGATACGTTTCGGCAGTTGAATGTAGGACGCGACTTCGACCTGAATGCTGAACCAATCAACATCCAGTCACAAGCAGAGCGAATGTTGTGCCGCAATGTCAAGGTCGACAAAATACTGAAGAATGGGCCATGCCAAGCGCACTGTCGGAAGACGCAAAAATCGTATAATCGCGAATTCAGTTTCGGTATTTCCGGTTTTTGAATCAGTGCGAATCCCGTCGGAGTCAAGTTTTCTGTCGCGCTGAAGAGTGGAAGATCTCAAAGTCCAAGAGCAAGGAGAGATGATGAAGCACGCGGTCGTATCCAGCGAAGAGTGGACAAAGAAACGCAAAGAGCTGCTGGTCAAAGAGAAGGAATTCAATAAACTCCGCGATCAGCTCAGTCAGCTGCGCCGCCAACTGCCGTGGGAAAAGGTCGAGCGGGAGTACGTTTTTTCCGGGATGGACGGTGATGTCACACTTTCACAGCTGTTCGCCGGCAAGAGCCAATTGATTGTCTATCACTTCATGTTCGCACCCGATTGGGAACAGGGCTGCAAGTCATGTTCGTTTCTAGCAGATCACTACGAGCCATCGGTATCTCATTTGAAACATCGTGACGTGGCGATGGTGACTGTTTCGAGAGCGCCGGTTGAAAAACTCGAAGCATTTAAGAAACGCATGGGATGGACGTTCACATGGGTTTCATCGTTGAACAATGATTTCAATTTCGATTATCAAGTTTCTTTTCCCAAAGAAGCTGAAGAGAAGAATGAGACTTATTACAACTACAAGACTGCCGACTTCTTCAGCAGCGAGGCTCCAGGCATCAGCGTCTTCTTCAAAGACGACAACGGAGATATCTACCACACGTACTCGACTTACAGCCGCGGACTGGACATGTTTCTTACTGCCTATCACTTGCTTGATCTGGTGCCGAAGGGCCGCGATGAAGCAGGACTGCTCTATCCAATGGAATGGGTGAGGCATAAAGATCAATACGACAATCCGAACGTCGTCGATCAATGGAGCGCTGTCATCCTGGAGAAAGGCAGAGACAGTAAGTTGTAAGACGAGACGAGTGAACTGCGCACACGTCCAGACGCCTGCTTTCCTTCTCCCTGACTCGATTGCGCACGGTTGGGTAAGGGCTTAGGGCACAGCCACACAGGAACAATGACTTTGTCTACACAGTCTTCCCATTTGTGGACATTGCAGAATTGTATTGGCAGAGTGTCACATTGGCGGTGGGGTAAACCGCAGAACTAGCCTCTTTCGGGCTAGGAGGTTTCAATGAAAAGAAAATGTTTGAGTGTCGTGCTTGTGCTGTGTACGTTCGCTTTGACCTTGATCGCGGCACCAGCCCAAGCACATGGGGGCTGGGGTCACGGCGGCTGGGGCTATCGCGGCTACCATGGCGGCGGCTGGGGCCACCACTATTACGGAGGATACGGCAGTGGTTTTGGCCTCGGTTTGCTCGGTGGAGCACTGCTGGGTAGACGATATTATGCACCGCCTTATCCTTATCCCTATCCATCCCCTTACGCCGGTTACGGTGCCTACGGCTACCCGCCGCCGCCGTACGGTGGTGTGAATGTGTATACGCGAGCCTATCCGTGGTAATTTCGCCAACAGTGAACCTGGTATTTAAGGTTCTTTCAAGCAGAACTTGAGGTTCGTTTTGGACGAGTCACTGGAAGCGGAAAAGAGGATCAAGAAACAAAAAGGAGTGGCTATTTCACCGGCACCGGCATCATGTACTTCTCGATGAAGTCAGTATGCACATCACCGGCTTGAAAAGCCGCATGGGCAAGCACTTTCTGATGAAACGGAATAGTGGTGCGCACGCCGGTGATGGCGTACTCATCGAGCGCGCGTTGCATTCGCTGAATTGCTTCGGTGCGGTCGGCGCCCCAACAAATCAGTTTGCTGAGCAACGAATCGTAGTGGGGCGGAATTGAATAGCCAGGATAGCAGTGGCTGTCGATGCGCACTCCCGGTCCGCCGGGCGCGATATAGGCATCGACTTTTCCAGGCGAGGGAAGAAAGTTGCGATCCGGATCCTCGGCGTTGATACGGCATTCGATTGCATGTCCGCGGAATTGCACGTCGGATTGCTTGTACGAGAGTTTCATGCCGGAGGCAACTCGGATTTGCTCCTTAATCAAGTCGATGCCTGTGATCATTTCGGTGACCGGGTGCTCGACCTGAATACGAGTGTTCATTTCCATGAAGTAGAACTTGTCGACCGCAAAGATGAATTCAACTGTGCCGGCGCCCTCGTAGTTGATCGACTTGGCTGCTTGCACCGCAGCCTGTCCCATCTTTTCGCGCATCTCTGCTGTCAGGGCCGGGCTGGGAGATTCTTCGATCAACTTCTGGTGCCGTCTTTGCACAGAACAATCGCGCTCACCAACGTGAATATAATTGCCATGCGCATCAGCCATGACTTGGATTTCTACGTGCCGGATTGGCTTCAAATATTTTTCGATGTACACGCCGCCGTCGCCGAATGAGGCCGAAGCTTCACTGCGAGCCGACGCCAGTGCTGTGCCCAGCTGCACGGAATCGGTAGCAACCCGCATTCCTCGCCCACCACCACCGGCGGTGGCTTTAATTATCACCGGATAACCGATCTCAGAGGCGATTTTGAATGCAGCCGCTTCGGTATCGATCAATCCATGGCTGCCGGGCACCACTGCGACATTGGCTTTTCTCATCGTCTCACGGGCAGTGGCTTTGTCGCCCATCAAATTAATCGCCTTCACGCTCGGACCGATGAACTTGATTCTGTGGTCGGCACAAATTTCAGCGAAGTTGGCATTTTCCGAGAGAAAACCGTAGCCAGGATGTATGGCGTCGGCGCCGGTAACGACCGCAGTGCTGATCAAAGCCGGAATGTGCAAATAACTGCGCTGCGATGGCGGCGGTCCGATGCAAAACGCTTCATCGGCCAGTTTGACATGCAACGACTCGGCGTCAGCCTGGGAATATACGGCGACCGTGCGAATGTTCATTTCACGGCAGGCGCGAATCACCCGTAAGGCAATCTCTCCGCGATTCGCAATCAGAACTTTTTCAATCACTCGTTAGCGCTCGTCATCTCGCATAGTGGTCGCCGCTGTCTAACCTTTCGGATCGACCATGAAGAGCGGCTGTCCGTATTCCACGGTCGTGCCATTTTCCACGAGAACTTTGACGATCTTTCCGGCAACTTCAGATGGCATATCGTTCATCAGTTTCATTGCTTCGATAATGCAAACCGTTTGTCCGATATTCACATGATCGCCGATGTTGACAAATGGAGGCGCTGTGGGCGAAGGCGAACTGTAGAAGGTTCCTACCATGGGCGAAGTAATCGGCACGTGATTGGCGGCGACGGCGGGTTCTGGCAGTGGAGGCGGCGGCGCCTCTTTTGCCGGTTGGGGTCCAGTGCCCTTGGGCTCGAACGACATGGTGGCGGCCGCAGCGGGCATTGGAGCGGCAATCGGTGAGGCCTCAGTATGCTGTACAACAACAGCGCCCACCGGTGCCTTCTTCACAGTGATGCGCTGATCGCCGGACTCGATCGTCAGTTCGGTAATGTCGGTGTTGCCGACGACTGCCAGTAGTTCCCGAATTGTCTTTAGGTCAATGTCCAACGGTGGTGCCTCGGATAGCGATTGGAAGGAACCGCGTATTTTAAACGCGCGTCAGATATTTGCGCGACCGCGTGTCGACTCTGATCTTGTCTCCGACTTTGATATGGAAGGGGACAGTGATTGTTGCTCCGGTTTCCAAAGTGCACGGTTTGCCGCCACCAGAACTGGTATCACCCCGCTCGTCAGGCGCGGCCTCGGTTACTTCCAATTCTACCGTATTGGGCAGCTCAACGCCGATAACTCGATCCTGAAAACGCAAGACCGATATGCCTTCCAGCCCTTCTTTCATAAACTCGACGACACTGCCGATCTGATTAGCATCGAGCTCGATTTGATCGTACGTGGTGTTGTCCATCATCACGTACTTGTCGCCTTCTTTGTACGAGTAGTGCACTTCGTTCTTCTCGACGATCGCCTGCGGCACCTTTTCACCGGCGCGGAACGTCTGCTCGAGAGTGTTGCCGGTTTCCACATTCTTCATCCTGGTACGCACGAAGGCAGAACCTTTGCCGGGTTTGACGTGCATCGCTTCTACGATTTGCCAAACGCCGTTGTTGTATTCAATTGTCACGCCGGGTCGAAAGTCGTTGCTCGAAATCATGGATAACCGTGTAGCGCCCCGAGGCCAGGCTTGGTAGTCAAGGTCATACGCTGGCTGCCTCTAGCCATGGCAGATTCTAACATCGTGACAGGCCAGGTTTGGCAGTATCGCGCCTTTCATTCATATAACCGGCTATAATGCACTGTTTCAGAGCATTACAAGCATTCATAGAGCGCAACGATGTCGACAACAGAGACCACGATGGCAGCCGAAAAACCCGAATCCCCCAAATCTGCCTACAACCCGAAAGAGGTCGAGGCGAAGTGGACCCAGCACTGGTTTGATAACGAAGTCTTCAATCTTGACATCGAGCCTGACAAACCGCGCTTTTCCATCGCCCTGCCGCCGCCGAATATTACGGGCAATTTACACATGGGGCATGCGCTCAACGGCACGTTGCAAGACATGCTGATTCGCCTCAAGCGCATGCAGGGTTATAACGTCCTCTGGCAGGCAGGAACCGACCACGCCGGCATCTCTACTCAGATGGTGGTCGAGCGCAAGCTGAAAAAAGAGGGTCGAAACCGCCGCGAAATGGGGCGCGAGGCGTTTCTCGCCGAGGTCTGGCAGTGGCGCAAACAGTACGGCGACCAGATTTTCGCCCAATACAAGCGGCTGGGCGTCAGCTTTGCCTGGAACCGGCTGGCGTTTACGATGGACCCAGCCTACGTCAAGGCGATCTACCGCGCATTCGTCACCCTGTACGACGAAGATTACATTTATAGAGGCAACCGGGTGACGAATTGGTGCCCACGCTGCTTGACGAGCGTATCCGACCTCGAGGTCGTGCACGAAGACACCGCCGGGCACCTGTACCTGATCGACTATAGATTGAGCGGCGATGCCTCGCGCGCCCTCACGGTCGCCACTACTCGACCGGAATCGATGTTCGGCGATGTGGCAGTGGCTGTCAATCCTGCTGATCCGCGCTACACAGAGTTCGTCGGCAAGACCGTCAGACTGCCATTGACCGATCGCGACCTGCCGGTAATTGCCGATGATTATGTCGACCGCGAATTCGGTACGGGCGCGCTGAAGATCACACCCGCTCACGATGCCAACGATTGGGAAGTCGGGCAGCGTCATCACCTGGCATCGCCGGTGGTGATCGACCAAGAAGGCAAGATGCTGGCTAACGAGTTCGTGCCGCGGCAGTTTCAAGGACTGGATCGCTTTGCCGCTCGAGATGCGGTGGTTGAGCAACTCCAAGCTGAAGGACTGCTAAAAGAAAAGCAAGATTACACGCACGGGGTTGGGCACTGCGAGCGGTGCAACACCGTGATCGAGCCGTATCTGTCGGAACAGTGGTACCTGAAGATGCGTGATTTGGCCGAGCCGGCTATCAAAGCCGTCGAGGACGAGAGAATTCAATTTATTCCCGACCGCTACGCGAACATGTATCTCGACTGGATGCGCAATGTTCGCGACTGGAACATCAGTCGTCAGCTCTGGTGGGGGCACCGCATTCCTGTGTGGACATGCGAAAACGGACACCCCGAGGCGTATGAGGAAGCACCGGACAAGTGTTACGAATGCGGCTCGACAAAACTCGAACAAGATCCTGACGTGCTCGACACATGGTTCAGCTCTGCGCTGTGGCCGTTTGCCACTCTCGGGTGGCCGGACCAAACGCCTGAATTCAAGGCGTTTTACCCGACGACTGTGCTCTCCACCGCCAGGGAGATCATTTATCTATGGGTTTCCCGCATGATCTTCACAAGCTTGAAATTTGCCGGCACGATTCCCTTCAAACACGTACTGATCCATCCCGTCATTCAGACAAAAGACGGAAAGCGCATGTCGAAGTCAAAGGGAAACGCCATAGATCCGCTTGATATGATCGAGAAATATGGTGCCGATGCAAATCGTTTCTACTTCAGCGCGCTTGGAGTTAAGGGCGATCAAGATGTGCGTTTCCGCGAGGAGCGTCTGGATGAATATAAGAAGTTTGCCAACAAACTGTACAATGCCGGCCGCTTCGTGCTGACGCAATTGGAAGGGTTCAAGCCGGGACCGCTGAATGTGGGCAAGTTGACCCTGGCTGATAAGTGGATTTTGCACAAGTACAACACGATGCTGAGCAAAATCACGTCCGGTTTTAACAACTACGATTTCCATGATGTGGCACGCGAGTTGTATGACTTCACATGGGATCATTTTTGTGATTGGTACGTGGAGATCGCCAAGGGTCAGACTGCACTAGATCCGGAAACCGCCGAGCAAACCCAAAAAGTTCTCTACATGATTTTCGAAGGATTGATGCGCGCGCTGCATCCGATTATGCCGTTTATCACGGAAGAACTCTGGAGCAAGCTGCCGAAGTCTGAAGTGTTCTCAGACATGGTGTCGGTGATGTTCGCTCCTTATCCAAGACCTGACGAACGCTTCTTCGACGATAAGTCGGAAGAAGAAATGACTTTGGTCATTCGCTGTATCAGATCCGTGCGGGATATACGCGCCACGTTTAGCGTGCCTGAACGCGCGGAAGTCGAAGTGGTTTTCGTCGTGGACGGGAAGCCTGAGCAAGATATCTTGCAGTTGGCTGCTCAGAATATCAATCGGTTGGCAAACGCTAATCCAGTCACGATCCAGGTGCTCCCCTTCGACTCGAAGATGCGCGCAGCAACGCAAACTGTCGCCAACGTCAAGGTATACGTGCTGCTCGAAAATGTAATCGACATCGAGAAGGCCAAGGCGAAACTTCTGCAGCGTAAACAATCCTTAGAAAAAGAACTGTCCCGCGTTCAAGAACAGCTCAACAATCCGGACTTCAAAGCTCGTGCGCCAAAGGAGAGAGTCGAGGCGATGCAAAAGCAAGAGCAAGACCTGCAAAACCAAATTGCCAGCGTCAATGCCCAATTGCAGGTTCTGGAAGGATAACGTTTCGATTCTGTCCGTTGCATCAATTAAGTTAGGCTTGCTTCACCATATGCGCCACCACGGAGGTAATCGTGAAAATCTTGCTTTGTAATGACAGTTATCCACTGGGGGTGGCCAGGCTCAATTCGCTATTGCCTGAACACAATGTTGTCAGCTGTGCAACCTCAGAAGTGGCCCGCAATCTCAGTAGTGTAGATGTACTGATCCCGTCGGTAGCGAAGATCACGGCCGAAATAATTGAGAAGGGAACATTCGGATTGATCCAACAATTAGGCATCGGTCTCGATCCGGTGGATATCGAAGCTGCCACCAGATGTGGTGTGTGGGTTGCGCGTGTGCCCGGTGCTGGATCAGGCAATGCCGAGTCGGTAGCGGAGCTGGCCGTCATGTTCATCCTCGGCTTGATGAGACGATATGTCGAGGCACGCGAAAACGTGGCCAAAGCTGTTTTCTTCAAACCCTCCGGCAAGTCGTTGCTCGGCAAGACAGTTTGCATCATTGGTGTTGGCGATATTGGTACAGCAATCGCCCAACGCCTGGCGCCATTCGGTGTTAAATTGAGAGGTGTGCGCAGGCGAGTTCACGCGGGCAACGTGCCTGGATTCGATGAGATTTTTGCTTTCGATGACCTTGCGTCAGCATTTGCTGACAGCGACATAGTCGTGCTGGCATTACCGGAGTCTGCCGAAACGAAGAACATGATCAACCGAACCACGCTGGCGATGATGAAAGAGGGAAGCTACCTGGTCAACATCGCCCGCGGTGGCATCATCGATACCGACGCGCTGGTTAAAGCACTCGAATCAGGGCACATTGCCGGAGCAGGCATCGATGTATTTACGGAAGAACCTTTCGATCCGACTCATCCATTGCTGCAGCAAAACGTCATGGCGACAGGGCATATCGGCGGTAATACGGACGCTTCTTTTCTCGGAGTCACCGCCGTCATAGCCGACAACGTAAAACGATATGCCGCCGGAGAGGTGCCACTGCATGTCGCCAATACAGTCTCCGAGCCTCGTCGAAATAAAATATCTGCGCGTTGACCGAATTAAACCAATTTCAATACGAACACCCGTTAGCGCCCTGCTGGAAACTTTTGGGGTTATCCAGTGCCCCTTTAGAGTGAGCTTTTCCAAATAATGTAGGAAACTCATGTATACGGGGAACAGTGAACAAGGGAAAGGGGATTCGGCGCGCACAAGCCGACTGCAATTTCCGAGGTCAAAAGATCCATGGGCGATCATGCGGAAGACAGCAAAAGCGAGAATTCGGCTGAGCGTTCGGCCAAATTGCCGGGCGCGAAAGCCGATTCTAAAGGCGACGCGGCACCATTGGTAGAAACGCCCGCGGCCCCTGACACAGAGGCAAAGAATGCAGCTGATGCTGCATCAGGAGCGGCGGAGAAAGGTCAGGTTGTCTCTCTTAGAGTAGTGAGACAAGCCACGCAGGCATTTCTATCTGAACCGGTAACAACAAAGTCGCAACCAGACATTGAGCCGCCAGCCAAATCGGCACGAGCATGGGCCATGAGAGAAGAGGTCTCGCCAGTGGCAGAAGCAGTTCCAGTGCAACCAGAAACCTCATCAGCAGTTGCAGCACAACCTCAAGCTGCGGCTGCCGCCGCTCCCGCGCAAACAGAAACTTCATCAGAAGTTGCAGCACCAGCTCAAGTCGCGGCAGAAGCAGTTCCAGTGCAACCAGAAACTTCATCAGCAGTCGCCGTACAACCTCAAGCTGCGGCAGCAGCCGCTCCAGTGCAACCGCAAGCCACAGCACCGGCGGTTCCCGCGCAACTTCCAACCGGGGCGGCTCCGAAGAAGACTCGAACAGTCAAACCAGAGACGGCGATGCCGATTCTATCCCGATCGGACAGACCCAAAGCCGAAACCGCCACAACGACCCCGGAAAAACCTGACGTCGAGGACGAGCCCCCAGCTCGAGTCCAAGCCTCTTCGGCAGCCTCTCGTCAGTTGGAGGTGGCAATGGGAGCCGTACAGGAATCAATGCCAACGTCACAGGAATCGCGCAGCGACCGACTGGAAGCCCTTGCCGAAGGACTCAAATGGTCTCCCCCGCGCCTGCCAAATCTCGGAATACTCGGCATTATCGGACTTGTGGCATTGACTCTAGGCGCAATGCTTGTGGGTTTCCTCATCTGCTGCAGCATAACCAATGTCCAGATCGATTTCTCCGACAACAATGCCGACGCCACACACAGCCGGCTAATTGTTTCGCCTCCTGTGATTCGTTTCGTGCCTAAACCAGCAAATCCGACGCCGAGCCAACCAGCTCTCATTCAAACCACGACAGCGAAGGTGGAGCTGCAGCCCCCCTCGAATGCTACTGCTGCCAATCAGATGCCACCATCGTCCACATCCACAGCTATTCAATCGAGCAATCCGCCCGCTGACAGCGAAACAGGTAAGACTCCGCCGAATAATAACCATTCGACCGACAATCAAATGACGGAAGATCAAGCGACAGCGCAGCAGCCTCAGCCGCTTAAGGCACCGTTAACTCTGGCTCCAACAGCTCAAAGAACAGCACCAGTTAATTCGTTGCGACAACGCCAGCCGCATCAAATGACCACACAACCAACAGCACCGACAGTCGTGCGCCCACGCCATGCTTACGAGATGAAACCCCTTCCTCCTGCCGTCCAGCGCCATGCATATCGCACTTCCGACAAACCGTGATCCTTGCCGTGGCTCATGAAGTCGAATTTGAATTTGAACTCTAAGGTTGCTTTTCTCACTGCATGTTGTTTCGTGCTGCAATTTTTGCCGCAGCAGGCAAAGTCGCTCGAGCATACACCACAGATGGTGCGAATATGGAACACCGCCTGTCAGCAAAAACGCGATGGAAATTATGCGGCAGCAATCAACGGTTTCACCTCGATTCTGAGAATGTTTCCTCAGCCCTTCAAAGGAGACAACCTTCAGTACGCGGCCCGATTTCAGCGTGCCGAGAGCTATACAGGCGCATCGCAATTCTCCAAAGCGGTCGACGACTACAACTGGTGCATTAACTGCAAACCGAATGATGAGGCAGCATTTTTTTGCCGAGCGGAAGCGTATGCCAACTGGGGCAAATGGCGCGAAGCAGAGCGCGACTACGGCAGATCAGTCGTGCTAAAACCACAAAATGCGGATAACAAAACAAAGCATGCGCATGCGATGATCAAGCTGAAGGACTATGCCGGTGCCATCCAAGAGTACGATCGGATCCTCAAACTTACCCCCGAAGACGACGACGTATGGCGAAGACGTGGCGATGCGGCGCTGCTTTTAGGCGACTACCAAGCGGCGGTGACCAGCTACAGCAGAGCAATCGGATATGATGCGGATGTAGGCTGGTATCACCACTACAGAGCGGTGGCATATGAGAAACTGGGCAAACTCGATCTAGCAGCAAAGGATCGCAAGAAAGCGCAGGAGTTGAACTTCAAAGGGAAGCCGGACGAATTAGAGCAAAATTGACGTAATATCCGCGAAAAACTGTGGGTATCATTAATGGAAGAGAGAACTCAAGAGAATTACCGTGTTCGCTGATCCACATCGAAGAGACGAATTCAAAGCTCAACCAACCCAAGAGCCGTTAGGCACGCCTGGGACCGTAATCGATAACCGCTACCAAATTGTCAGCCTCATTGGTTCAGGGGGAGCCGGCGATGTTTTCGAAGTGGTAGAACTGAGGACCGGGACGCGAGGGGCCCTGAAAATGCTGCGGCAAAATGTGGCCCAAGCCGCACAAGCCAAATTTATTCGCGAATGCAAGCCGATTTTTGGCCTTAAGCATGAAAATATCGTATCGGTGTATCAGTTTGCTTTCGACCCGGCTGGACATCCATACATCAGCATGGAGTACATAGATGGCGTTTCGCTGGCAAAAATACTGGGAAAAGAGGGACGCATTCCCAAGAAGATAGCGGTGGATATTTTTCTCCAACTGGTAGAAGCTCTCTCCTTTGCACACGATCACAACATCATTCATGGCGACATCAAGCCGGCCAACATTATGCTCGTGGAAACGAAGGCAGGATCTACGTCTTGCAAGATCATGGACTTTGGCTTGGCTACCTTGCTCAACTCCGACGCTTACCGCTCACTAAGAGAGACCACAATCGAAGGTGAGACTACGATCGAAGGAGCAGTCGTCGGCACGCCGTTGTACACGAGCCCTGAACAATCTAGCGGTGGCGCTGTCGATGCACGCAGCGACATTTATTCTCTTGGCTGCGTCATGTATGAAGCACTGACTGGGGAAGCCCCGCTACGCGCAGACAGCATCATGCAAGCGTCCTACGCCCATGCAAATACCACACCGCAGCCATTCGCAGAAGGAGCGGTGACTCACAGCCAGATTGCACCGATGCTCGAGCTTATCGTGATGAGATGCCTGGAGAAAGAGCCTGGTAAGAGCTTTTCCAGTATGTTGGACCTGGCGCGGGCGCTGCACAAGGTCACCAATATTTCGCGGCCTGGTGATCGGACTTTGCATAAACTCGAGGCAGATCCAACTCCAACTCCAACTCCAAAAGCTGACAAACGCCGCTTTTCGAGTGTGTCAGACCTGGCACGGGAGCTGCAGCAGTTCGCCAATAAAGTGCGCCCTGTTAAGCTGACTTTGCCCAAAAAGCGGGCGGATTCAACTCCAAAAGCCGCTCCATCAGTCGATCGGAGAATCATCGGCACCGCAGCGGCCATGGTTGTTGTTGCCTTCGGCATGCTGGGGTGGACGCTGTTCTCTATGCACAGAACCAAGGCACCGCCTAAAGATACGGCCCAAGAACAGACGAAGAGTCCGCCACCGTCCAAGGTGGCAACAGCCGAGCTAGACGCATTCACTTCTGACACACCGACCCAGCAAAGGACCGAACAAGACGCATTCACCTCTGACACGCCGACCCAGCAAAGCACTCAGCAAAACGCATTTACCTCTGAGGCACCGGCGCAGCAAAAACCCCAGCAAGACGCACTTACCTCTGAGGCACCGGCACAGCAAAAACCCCAGCAAGACGCATTTACCTCTGAGGCACCGGCACAGCAAAAGCCCCAGCAAGACGCATTCACCTCTGAGACACCGGCGCAGCAAAAGCCCCAGCAAAACGCATTTACCTCTGAGGCACCGGCCCAGCAAAAGCCCCAGCAAAACGCATTTACCTCTGAGGCACCGGCACAGCAAAAACCCCAGCAAAACGCATTTACCTCTGAGGCACCGACCCAGCAAAGGACCCAACCAAAAGCACTCACCTATGCCACGCCGACCCAGCAAAGACCCCAGCAAAACGCATTCACCTCTGACGCACCGACCCAAATGAACGCATTCAACTCTGACGCCGCACCCGCCCCCCAGGCGGCAAAGGAGCCCGTTGGGCCATTGTCCGATTACATGACGGAGGACCTGGTCAATAAGGCTGATGAACTTTTGCGCGACCATCAGCCTAAACATTCCCTGCCACTCTATATCGAGGCGCTGAAACGGCCTGATATAGAAGAAATGGATCCAATCAAGTTACGGGCACTCAGCGGCCAAACATCTGCACTCAACTCGTTGCATCTGTACGACACGGCGCGGGCTGTCGGTCGTCAGTGGCTGGCCTTACAGAAGAAACAGAACGACAAACGAACGCTGGCGATGTGTTACTACCAACTCGCGACCGCCTACAGGTGTAGCAGCCATTCTCCGACAGACTCTGCATCCGCGATCGAATATTTTAAGTCAGCAATCGACCTTGACAAACAAGCAAAGTACGATGGAACCGAGGTTTCAGCCTTTTACATGGGGATAGGTTTGACCTTGTCCGAAGAAAGACGGTTTGATCAAGCCCTGGAAGCCTATAAAAAACAGTTGGCGTTTTGCCTGCAGCACAAGACTCAACAATGGCAGCTGCAGACCGCTTTGGCCCACTTCTATTGTGGGCGCAGTTATGACGACATGAACAAACCCAAGCCGGCAATTGCAGAATATGAACAGGCGATTGGTCCCCTTCGTCGCCATTTCAGCAAAGTCGTGTCAGCGTCGATTTACACTCAGATGGCCGCGCTGTATCAAAAACTGGGAAACAAAAAGAAAGCCGAAGAATGCAAGACCGCTGCTGAGCAGCTTCAGCCAAGACAAGTGCCGATGTAGCCTGATGCCAATTGGCGGTATTAACGCCGCCACAAGGGGATTGGGTAACCTTCCAGCCGAAGCCTGCTGCATTAGGCAATCTCCGGCCGGCTGAATCTATGCACCCACCAAATAGGGCGTAAAATGGAGCTAAACCCAGCTTTGTGGTGGTATAACACCTACAGCGGAGTTCGCCATGGACTTAGATGAAATCGAGCGTGAGTTAAAGGCCACGGAGAATACATTCCGTGCGGCAAACGATTGCTTCGCGAAAGAAGAATTCCAGCAGGCCTATACCTTGTACAAACAAGCATTGTCTCGACTGACTCAGTCGTTCGGGGCGGAAGACTCTCGCACGATCGCATGCTTGTTATCGCTCGGTGACACCTGTTATACGCTGGAAAAGTTCGAGGAAGCGGCGCGTAGCTACCACCAGGCTTTGACGATAAAAGAACGCTCGGGGCAGTTGCAAGACCACGAATATCCACGCGCTCTGTTCAAACTGGCACGCGCATATGCTCGTGTCAAACCGAACGAAGCCGACAAGTACTTTACCCGTGCGACGCAGTCAGCCAGGCAATGCCTGCTGGCAGGTGATCCGCTATTGGGAAAGATTTTGGAAGCGCACGCCACCTTCCTCAACGTCGCCGGCAGAACTGCCGAGGCAGAAACACTCCGCGAGGAAGCCCGCACCAACAGGCAACAATTCGGTTCCACCAGTCAGGTAGTCGAGCGTTACCTCCAGCCGCTCGTCGGGCAGACGACAGTACCGCCCGGTAAGATGTTCCGTTCTGGTTCGGAGCAGGAGCTAGACGGCTTTACCACGCTGCAGCTTCGGCCGATGGCGCGTCCGCGCGATGCAGAACCATCTCAACCGCCCCAGCCGCCACCGGGCCCCGCGCGGCCAATCCCGACTCCGACTGTTCCTCAGCGCACGTCCTCAAGATCGCGCGTGCTGATGTTGCTTCTTGGCGGTGTGGTCGCCACCGCAGCTGGTGCGCTGATATGGAAGGTATACACGCCGCCGGAGCCGATTACTCAGCCATCTTCCCTGCCGGCAACTGACCAAGAAGCGCGTGAAACAGCGGACATCGACACTAATTCTCCGACCGGAATCAGCATTCCACCTGCGCAAAAGCCTGTTTCGCAATACCATAAAGTGCGAATACTTAACAAGCTGGTCCGACACAACCATCAGAATCCCGGTGTGCTCAAAGCCGCACCAAGGAAGGCAGCTCCTGCTGCAGCTCCGCCAAACCGATGGCAGGATCTCAAAGATATGAGGCATTTCGATTAGCATGCCTCGATTTGCGATACTGTCCGTGGTGCTGTTGCTGATATTCTGCAATTCCGTCGGCGCACAGACATCGAGTGATATTGTCGCTGTGATCCGCAATTCGAAGTTGGTGGAGACAAAACGAGAACTCACCGCTAGTCTCAGAGGCTACGACGTAACAATCTCAACCTTTTGTGACACGCGTTCTTCCGACCGAGACTGCAAGATTACGGCGCTGCTGATCCTGAAAGAGCTGACGCAGCGCTACAAAACGATCCGTCAGGCACATGTCAGCTTTTACGATGATCGCAACACCAATCACTACAGAACAGTCGTTGTGCAAGACAGCATGGTTCAACTTGTCGATAGCGGCAACTCGCTGAACGACGTATTATCCACAGTGACAATTGTTGCTGGCAACATTCCGACGGCGCAGACATTTAGTTTGAATGATGTCAAACCGGGACCTTATCTCGCCGAACGGCGCCAGCTGGCAGCTGCGATTCAATCAGTGATCGATAAAGGTGGGCACCCCGACAAGTCAGTCGCGGTCTTTGCCCGACTTCAACAGGCTTGCACAGCACCTCATCCGAACCGCAATTACATCGTGCAACTGAACAACGCCATTGTCGCTAATCTCAATCAGGAGCAACAACGCGTCTCGCAGACGCAGTCCACGTCTCACAAACAACCTGACGTCAGTCAGATTACCGATGCAGTGCGGCAAGGCATAAACGACTCCGACTCCCACGATCTCGACGGCATTTTGCGCAACATCGAAAGCAAGGTTCGGGCCGCCGGTGCCGGACATTAAGTACCGGCGCAGCTACTTTGAACCAGGCGCAAGTTCCGCTTTCGCTGCTTCTCGCCAATGTGCCGCCGCATCAGGCTGTTTGGCGCGCAAACATTCTTCAGCAACTACTTCCATCACGCGGGCGCATTCAGCTGGCTGCGTATTTTTTGGCTGAACAATCAGGTCCCAAGGTCTGCCAAAGAAGGAATCAAGCAAGCGACTGTTCTCAGCAACGAAAATCTTATTTTCATAAGTCTTTCCTACCCTGTACTCCAACTTATTTGTGTCATCGAGGTTGCGCCCCGCAGTCTTAGCGAGTCTGTCTATTCCCGAAGGCGTCATGCAGATGCGCGCAAGGATCGACTCGACCGAATCCAGTTTGAACCCTGTGAACTCAACCGGCATCTTTTTGTCGGCAAACGCTTTTCGCAGGCTGGCCAGATCAACAAGGAATGGGGCTGTCGATCCCACGATCACCAGATTTTCACGGTTGACTCTTGCCGCCAGACAATAAGGGAACACATCATGCAAGGAACCGACAATACTGCTCAAAATATCCGGGGGAATCTCAACGATTTGCAGCCAGAGGGCGTACGTTCCACCTGGATTGAGCCTGTTCTTGCAAAGCTGAAAAAATTCACGCGTGAACAACTGGCATACACCTGATTGCCAGGGGTTTGACGGTTCAGAAATGATCAGATCGAATCTGCGATCGGTGGCCAGAAAATAGTTGCGAGCGTCATTGATTTGCAGGTGTACACGCGGATTCGCTTGCGGCTGATGATTGACATGATTGAAAAACTGAGCGCCTTCAAGCACAACCGGATCAAGCTCGATTTCTTCAATTGAGTCGACAGGAAACTCAGCAGCTGCACCTGCGCTAACGCCGGTTCCCCACCCGACAATCGCTACCGTTTTGATGTCAGGTCGCAAGAGCAATGGTATCGACGGCAAGAGCACCTGGGTCGACATGTCTCCGGCATCGCTTCCATCAATGTGCCCGTTGGTGATAATTGAGCGCACACCGCCTGCGGTGACAACACCTACTGTTGTAGATGCACCATCTTTGCAGAACAGCAGTTTAAGACTTTGCTTTAGATCCGCCTGCCAATCTATATAATGCTCATACGGTTGAAAAATATCCAACACTCGTCGCTGCAGTTGCGCCGACAGGATCGGCAGGCGGTCCCACAAGTTCAATCCACAAGCAAAACACAATAATGGCATGATGAAACAAACAATGGCAGCAAATCTCGCTGGCGGACGAAAATCTTTCGGGATAAACCAAGAGGAGCCAAGCGCCAAGCACAAATTTAAAGTGCATGCAAAAATCAGCGTCTTTTCCACGCCAATCAGTGGAATCAGAACAAATCCCGCAATGAATGATCCGATGATGGCGCCAATTGTATTGGCAGCATAAATAGTGCCCACTGAACGCCCGACTACCTCCAGCCGGCGCACCGTGATTCTTACGATAATCGGGAAGAGCATGCCAAGCAAAATCGTCACCGGCAGCAAGATGATCGCCGAAAGACCGAGGCGCACAAACATGGACATCGAAGGATCGTTAAGGAACCTTTTGTTCGCGATCAGGTTCCAATATGGCAAGTAGTTGAATTGGTTCAGCGCAAAGATCGTCGCCAAGAAAATCAACAGCTGAATCCCTGCAAACAAGAGCATGGGCTGTTTCTGCCGATTAATGAAACGAGCGCAGACGAAGGAACCAATGGCTATGCCCAGAAGAAATGTTGCCAGCATGATCGTAAAAGAATAGATGGTTGAGCCAATCACCATCTGCAGTGCTCGGGTCCAACCTACCTCCTGAATCATTGCCGCACCGCCAGAAATACCAAAGGCAATTGTCACGAACCTCGCCTCCGCCGATGGAGGCCCGATCGCTTTGCGGGACTTTGCGGATGGTTCGTCGGCTGCTCCTTCTTCCTCCGCTTTTCGCGCGCCTTCTACCGCGAAGCCTTTTGACTCCAACGTTGCCGCTGCGATCACCACGGTCGCGCATAGTGCCAAATTGATCGCCGCAGCGAACAGAGTGGTTGCATGCATTCCGAATTCCGGCAAGAACATGAAGCCGGTTATGACCGCACCGAATACGGCACCAATGGTATTGGTGGCATAGAGCAATCCAATTCTGAAACCAGCTGCCTCGACGCTGGATGTGACGAACTTCGCCAACAACGGCAACGTAGCGCCCATACAACTAGTCGGCACAATCAGAATTGCAGCGGCCATTGCAAATCGCATCAGGCTGAAGGGCAACATGGTCAGATGAAAATGTCGCCACAGCTCTTGATACAGTGGCACGGCAGCATCAAACAAATGCGGCACGAGAAACGCCCATAATCCGATAATTCCTTCGAGCAATCCGTACCACAAGAGAGGGCGACGCACCCGCAGCTCGCACCATCCCGCGAGGTATGATCCCAGTGCCAGCCCACCCATGAAAACGCTCAACGAAGTGGCGGTAGCGTATGTGGTGCAACCAAACACCAATGTCAGCAAACGAGTCCAGACTACCTGATAAATCAGGCTGCTGAATCCAGATGCTACAAAGAGGAGCAGTATCGCAATGAAGGCAGCCGAATTTGGCGCGCCAGTATTCTTCATAGACCGATGCTCGCCAGCCATATAGCCGAGTCTAGCAGTAATCCTGTTGAGTTTCAGCCAGCTCGACCACGACCTGTTTGCCTCGAATCACCTTTTCTGGTCCCGTAAAAGCCACTAATACGGCGAGACCGCTGCCTCGGAACAGACCGACCCGGTTAACGTCAGGCATTTAGACGGGCAGTAGGAGACAATCTTGTTAGTTATGAAGCATCCAGTGTCATCGATTGCGGCATTGCTGCCGGCTGTAGCATCTATCCTCATCTGTAGCCAGGCACTGGCCGATAACGGTCCTAATTCTAAGGACTGGAAGGCAGCGCAGGAGACAGCGGCGCGGGTCAATGCTCTTCCCGGGGCGAAAATCGATCCGAGCGATTTGATACACCCGCCCATTCAGGGCTTCCATCCAATCAAAAAGCTGCTCAAGCCGGTTACTAACCTGGACAGCACGACAGACAAGCTCGACGCAAAAGCGAAAGGTCTTGAAAAACCGATCAGTGAGCTGAATAAGCCTATGGTCGGGGTGCAACAGAAGATGGTTGAGGTAGATCACGGAGTTGGCAGCGTAGAAGGAAGGCTGGACGGTGTCGCCAAGAGTGTGGAAGGGGCGCGGCAAGACATTGCCAATATCCACCAGGAGATTAACAATCTGAAGAAGCCGGTGTTAAGACTACAAAAGCCGGTTGAAGCTGTCGCAAAGCCATTGATCGCACTTGAGGGACAACTCAACCTGGTCTTTCTCATGCTTTTCATCGGTACTCTGATCGTCGCGTTTGGCACCCCGATCGCGGCCATTCTCATTTATAGATACCGCCGCAGGCTGTTTGGGCGATTTTTCGCCAGTGATCCTACCCCCAAAACCCCCACGCGCGTCTAGACTCATGCAACCAACGGTTGACAGACTGTTGGGTCCGAGCCAAACACCTGCTTGACCGGTGGTATTTTCGCGTCATAGTCCATAGACATGACCGAATGATACGACTGATCGTTGCCATCACCGCCTTACTCTTTCTGTGTGTCACTGGATACGCAGGGTGGTGGTTCGTCTGGTATCGCATTCCCCGCCCGGCAGGCCTAAAACTGATCGATAGGCGCGAACCAGGGGACAACTCAGCACCAAGTTACATCACCTTTTGCGCCAGCCTCGCCAACAATCCCCATGGATTTCCCGGGCACGCATACGTCGTATGGAGCGGCGAGTCACTGCCATCAGACTGGACGCAGGCAGCCCGCTCAGATTGTTTGGAAAACGCAGGCTACGGCCCGACAAGCTGCGGAGATCAAGTGCGCTCAGTGATTTGCAATGTTCCAGGCGTAGTTGATGGTCATGGGCTGCGCAATAACTTGCGAAATCTGAACACTTTGAGCGTGATGGTCAGTCAAGCACAGTATGAAAGAACGCGACAACTGCGAGCACAATGGGACACATCGTGCTTCAGGGCAGGCGATCGCGATTGCGTTGCCTTCGTCGATTACATTGCTAAGGATATTGGGCTCGTGATACCACCGCGAAGTATTCTGCTGTTTCCCCAAGACCACCTCGCACAACTAAAAGCTCTAAACGACATGACAACTTTGCCGCCAGCCGGTTCTGCCACCGTATGCAGTACCACAAGGGAAATTCCAGCGCGCACAGTGCGTTAAAACGGTCTGGCAGTGTCAAAAAGTCACACCAGCTCTCCGATTGCCAATTAGAAGAAACAAAATGGGCTGCCTGAAGACAAACGTCAGATTCGAATGCGTAAGAGCCTGCCGCAGAGAATCAGCATCCCTATCACACCGACGGTCTTGCCCAGCTGTTGTCCAGTCCATGCCGGTGTGCCGTGCTCCGCTTTCTCTGGGCGTTTCACAACTTCGAACTTCGGCACCACTTCTTTGTCGCTTATAGTATTGACGATTTCTCTGACACCATCGATGGGTCCTTGAATCAACGAGTGACCGAAAGAGCTGACAAAAGCTCCAGCAAAATTTTTGTTTTTCTTGTCCTGTTCTTCGGACGAACCACTACTGCTCATAGCACGCACGCTCCGTTTAACTATGCCTTTTCTTGTGTACCACATTCGTTGCTACGAAATGTATTAAAGGGCAACAGTTAATCACAAGCAATATACAAGCTCCTGCTCAGCAGCCAAATCGCCGCAACAATGTCTCCTCCCGCATTTTTCATTACGATGCGATACGACGCGCTTAAAGTTGAGTTTGCCACCTGATGATTATGCGATAGTAGTGATGCGACAAGATTGGAATGAAAACGATGGACAAAAAGATTATTCCCCAACATCATGCTGTGCTTGTGTCAGATGTCACCGCCCTGTTGGACACAGAACGCTCGGACCGCGAAGTTCTGGATGAAGTCGTTTCCACGCTAAAACAGACAATGCCGAATTGGAACTGGGTCGGCATTTATCTTTTAGTGGACGATCATCTGGTGCTCGGGCCATTTGCTGGAAAGCCTACTGAGCACACCCGCATCGAAGTTGGTGTTGGAGTCTGTGGAACCGCTGTTAAAGACGACGCCAATATAATCGTCGATGACGTACGAAAACGAGACAACTACTTAGCGTGCACAATCGAGACTCGCTCTGAACTCGTGGTGCTTATACGCCACCATGGAAATATCGTCGCTCAGTTCGACATCGACAGTGACAGGGAAGCGAACTTCTCCCCAGATGACGAGCACTTGCTAGAGTCGCTTGCACCACTCGTTGCCGAGCACTGCTACCGTCTGGCCAAAGCCACCCAGGTCTAGTTCTCCACGGTCTTAATCAGTTCTTAAACATATTTTGACGTCTCATTGACGCGATCCGGCGCGATGATCTGAGTATCGAAAGACAGACAACGCAAAGGAGACTAAATGAGAACGAATAGAAAACTTCGAGACGCCGCGTGAACACACAACGTGTGGCATGGGCTTCGGAAAGCCCAGTAGAAGTTTAAAAGCTTGGCGGCGATGAGCCGCCGAGAAACAGTCGAAAATCATTATTCAGCACGCTGTTGCAGTTTGGTACCACCTATCAAACGTGAGTGTGGGTTGGAAAAGAGACGCTCAAAATCGCTGCATTCAATGGCTGCGTTGATGATGCTTTTCGACCTGGCTAGAGCCGCTCGGGAATCCAGGAGCCCGGGCGGCTCTCAATTTGTAGTCGCTCCGTCGGCTTCGTCCCTCGCCTCCTCCGCTGTTCATCCGCTTCGGCTGCGACGGCTCCTCGCCGCCTTGCCTTCGCTACCGGTTCGCGATCAATTGCATTGAAATATAGAAGTGATCTGTTGCGCCTGGAATTTGCTTTTCGAGAAAATTCTCAGAATCCACCCGTTACCGAAACGATTTTGACGGGCGTAAAACTTTCAACTCCTGGAAATGTCAGCCCCTAAATCAGTAAATCGCGCAGCCGATTTATTTGATTTGTTGCGCGGTTCGGTCGCCCGAATCGCCAACGCTCTGCTCAGGAGTGACGATAAATGGTTAAAACTAAACTGCCCGATCCGCAGCCAGGTCTGCGCGTTCGGCAAATGCTCTTAGTATGTTCGTGTTTCATCATTTTCTTTTGTGTACTTTCCGGCAGACCAGCCCTCGCCACCGGCGGTATGACGCTGGAAGGCGTGAACATTTCAGGTGCTGAATTCACGCCTTCCGCCGTACCGGGTGTGATTGGACAGGATTTTATTTATCCAACCACGGCTGAGTTGGATTATTACTCAGCGAAAGGAATGAACATCGTTCGGATTCCTTTCTTGTGGGAACGCATGCAGCAAACACCAAACGGACCGCTCGATCCAACTCAGTTGGGATACATGGATGCTTGTGTAAGCTATGCCAACTCCAAAGGACTGTCGGTAGTTCTCGACCCGCACAATTATGGAGCATATCAAGGTCTGACAATCGGGGTACCAGGCGGCCAGCCGAACTCGATGTTCGCCGATCTATGGAGCAAGTTGGCGACCCACTATCGCAGCAACTCCATGGTGATTTTTGGATTGATGAATGAACCGGTCGGATCGAACATGACTTCGACGACATGGGAAGCTTCCGCTCAGGCAGCTATCAATGCAATCCGGGCAGCCGGCTCGACAAACCTGATTCTCGTTCCATCAACTTATTGGGAACATGCGGTTAATTTCGTACAGCTAAACGCGGCAGATATGATCAACATCACGGATCCTGCCAACAATTGGTCTTACGAAATTCACCAATATTTGGATTCAGATGGATCCGGAACACACCCGGACTTTCCCAGCACTACTGTTGCCGTGTCTGATCTGAGTGGTTTCACCGCCTGGCTGCAAGCCAACAACCGCACGGCGTTTCTGGGAGAGATTGGCGTCACGTCCGATCCCGGTGCGCTCGCAGACTTGACTGCAATGCTTCAGTACATGCA
>Ga0206819_10123_pt1 | contig 29195 bp, 29 predicted proteins | sample Alteio_BWOrgCont_87_FD_152855 | JGI IMG/M metagenome (GOLD analysis project Ga0206819, IMG submission 152855) | Enriched cells from forest soil in Barre Woods Harvard Forest LTER site, Petersham, Massachusetts, United States -... | ecosystem: Environmental > Terrestrial > Soil > Temperate forest >... | reverse complement strand
CGACTAGTTTGAGCGGGCCGGTGGTGCTGAGGGCCTGGCTGGCCGCGCCGCTGCCGCGTCCGCCGCAGCCGATGAGAGCCAGTTTCAATGTGTCGTCCGCCCCCGCAAAAACACCCGGCGCCAGACTCGCGGCGGCGGCCAGGGTCGAGGTCGTTCTGAGAAAGTTTCGGCGGGACAGTTCAGGATAGGCGGATTGTTGCGTCTTCATAGAATGTTTTTGACTATCAGGAATTTATGCTTATTCAAATTTTATTGGCGTCGGCGACTCACTCTTTCTCCACTCCGCTATGCCAGTAGTTATACATTTCTTGGGCTGTGGGAACCTTTAGGGGCCGAATGACGCGGAAGCCGACAAATTGCGCGTCAGTCAGAAACCAGATGCTCTTGGGCAACTGCGGGTCCTGCATCTTCCAGTCGGGCGAGGAACCAAGCCGGCAGGCGCTGCGCAATTTTTCGGCGTCGTCCTTCCAGGAACCGCCGCGCACGACGTGCGGGTAAGGCTTGGTCGCTTTGTTCCATGGTTCCGTCACAAGGTCGGTGAATTGTTTGTAGTAAGTGGGATCATATTGGTCCAGCGTCCACTGGTCCACATTGCCGATAACGTCATACACTCCCCACGGATTGGGCTTTTTCTTGCCGACTTTCTGATATTTGAAATCGCTATTGTCGGCGAACCAGGCGTATTCGCCCAACTTGGCCGGATCGTCGCCGAAGAAATAAGCCGTCGTGGTGCCGGCGCGGCAGGCGTATTCCCATTCCGCCTCGGTCGGAAGCCGGTAGAAATGGCCGGTTTTGGCGCTGAGCCATTGGCAATAAATGTTGGCGGCGTGCTGGGTCATGCTGATGGCCGGATAACCTTCCTTGCCCATGCCAAAACTCATTTCCACATAAGGCTTGGTCGGGCGCGTCACGGCGTCAGCCGCAGGCGTGGTATAATTGGTCGTGGCGTCGGCCGGCGTGGACGATTTCTCTTCCGGATACATGAAAAGTTCGTATTCGTCCCATGTGACCGAGCATTGTTCCATCCAAAACGGGTCAATCTTCACCTTGTGCTGCGGTCCTTCATCATCCTTGCGCTTGGCTTCGCTGTCCGGACTGCCCATGACGAACTGGCCCGCCGGAATGGGCGTCATCGAGTAAGTCACCGTCGTGCCGGGAATGGTATTGGTGTAGAGCTTCATATCAGCCTCCGCCTTTTCCTTGGAGGCCGCCAAAATCAGCAGGCGAATTTGCTCGACCACCGCCATATCCTTGGCTTGCGCCCCGCCTTGGGCTTGGCCAAGCTTGGCTTCCGCCGGCCAGGACGCGCCTTGCTCGACCCATTTGGCCAGCGTTCCCTTGGCCTGGTCTGTGAGCGAACCGCCGTGCACGAAGATCGGCTCGACGTCGCGCGCGAAATCAATCTGCCCCGCCGGTGCGGTCGAAGCTCCAGCGGCGACTTTGGCCGAGGGGAAACTAACTTCCGTCGGCCAGGTCGCGCCCTGGGCCAGCCAGAGCCGCAAAATCTCCCGGTCCGCGTCCGAAAGAGGGCCGCCGCGCTCCAGGATCGGCTCGATATCGCGAGCAAACTCGGCCTTCATGACCACCTTCAGCGAAACGCCCTCCGGCCAGTTGGCCCCTTCGGTAATCCATTGGCGGATGATATCCGACTGCTCTTTGGACAGCGGCGTTTTGCCTTTGCTGGCGGGCGGCATGTGGCTGTCATCAGTCAACAGGAGCACCGTCAAATAATAGACTTCGCTCTCATCGGCGTGCCCCGGCGAAATGCGCTGGTCCTTCTTGTGGGGTTTGAAAGCCTCCTCCTTGGTGTCGAGGCTGTATTTGCCATTTTCCTCGGCGTGCTTGGGGTTGTGGCAGACCACGCAATTCAACTCCAGGATGGGTTTGACATCCGTGACGAAATCCACCGGCTTGGCCAAAGCCCCGCCAGCCAGAACAAAGCCCGAGGCCAAAGCACCGAGCGCGAAACACTTGAACAATCTCATGTCTTAAGGAGCACAGAATGAAGGCCGCCTAATAGAAAGTCAACTCCGGCGCGGCCTGCGAGGCGCGCGACGGGCGCAAATCAATTTTTTAAGCATCGTCAGGCAGATGGCCCGGCGGGAGCCTCGCCCTGCGTGTCGATTCAGGCAAGCACCAGAGCGCCGTCGATGTTGTTGCTCATTTTGGGTGCTTTACTATCCCACTCCCCAGCGGTGTCCTCAGTTGCACAACGGGGCGCGTTGTGGCACATTTAAGCGGAGGTTTTTATGGACGCATTTTGGCTTATACCACTTATGCTTGTTGGAACGCCTTTCGTGTGGTGTTTTTATGTTTACATTCGAAGGCTGCCAGAATCACCAAGTAAGCCGTCGCATGTTTTGCTGCACAAGTCTTCAGATGAACCAGCAGTGGACCCCGCAGAAATGGACCGTGATTGGGTCGGGCGTCCGTGCGGCAGTTACTTGGATTGGCTTTTACGGAGAAGGCAAAAAGTAAGGCCGGCGAATAAAGTGCTGTGCTTCAGGCGACGGGTGGCTGTGCATAGGCGCTTGTCGGCTCGTCGCTGTCAAAGGGCAATTCAACGGAAGCGCTCAATCTCTAATCCGCTTCCTTCAATAATGCTTTTGAGTGTGCCGATGGGAATGGGCTTGTTGCCATGCATGGCCACGATCACCTGCCGCCCATTGGCATGACGCCCTTTCTGATGACTGCCAGCCTGGCTGACCAAAAGGAAACCGTGTTTTCGCAACACTCTGATGACTTCTTTGCCGTTGCGAACTGGATAGCGGCGGCTCGCGGCACGGCCAATTCCAAAAGTTTGGCCCCCTTGCTCAACTTGACAGGCGCAGGCTCAAACCACAAAACAAGAGCCTCCTTCGCATTGGCGATGGCTTCTTCTTCTGTATCGCCGGCGGACGCGCAGCCTGGCAGTTCGGGAAAGACGGCTGACCAGCGTTTTGCCTCGGGATCAAATTCCACCAACAAGCGCAATTTCATGGTTCTAACTTACCGATTTTTCCCAAGCCGACAAGCCCGCCTTTGAACCGCGTTGGATCGGGGATTGAACGGGGGGATTTTCGTGGCACATTGCGCCATGGCCATCACGCCCAGACAATTCGAGCAAATGCAGGCCCGCGTGGGCGGCTCCAAGCACAAGCGCGCCCCTGTCCTCGAAGCTTCGGTGCGGGTGGCGTCAAATAAAAACCAAATCATCCTCGGAGTGGATCCGTCGCTGCGGGGCACGGGCTACGGGGTCATCCAGGCCGGTCCGCCGCAGGCGCGGGCGCTGGCGCACGGGACGATTGTTTGTCCGGCGGGCTGGGAACATTCCCGCTGCCTGGCGAAGATCGCCCAAACGTTGCGCGAGGTCGCGGCCCGGCACAAGCCGACGGTGTGCGCCATCGAGGGTCTGTTTTTTGCGCAGAATTTGCAAACGGCCCTGATCATGGGGGAAGCCCGTGGCGCGGCTCTGGCGACGTTGGGCGAAGCGGGGTTGGAGATATTTGAAATCGCCCCGCGCAAGGTCAAACAATCCATCGTCGGTTACGGCGCGGCGCAAAAATCGGCGGTGGCCAAAATGGTGCAGCGGCTCCTGCAACTGCCCCAACCACCCGCGCCGGACGCCGCCGATGCCCTGGCCGTCGCGCTGGCGCACTTGCAAGCCTCGCACCGTTTCGGCCTGGGCGCGCCGAAGAAAGTTTAACGCTCTAAATCCGGCCGCTGGAGTTCAACAAAATGGCCGGAAACCATAGATGGCCACAGATTCTGATAAGAAATGTCTTTGACCCCTTGCTGTGCCATATCCCAAATTAGCCCGATTTGGAAAAAACCTTCCACCACGAAGCGCACGAAGCTACACGAAGTTCTGAATCTGAATCGCCTTTCTTCGTGATCTCCGTGTCCTTCGTGGTAAACATTGGGTTACGGCTATACTGCGCTGGGTAACTTCAGGTTTTGCCGCAACTCCTTCTGATCTGTCTTAATCTGTGGCTTGGACTCCTTTGGAATTTGGGTGAGGCACATATTCAAAGATCGGCCAGGTAGAGAGCTCGATTGCGCCAGAGATAAATCGCGCCAGAGGTAAAAGTCAGGATCACGGCCACCCAAAGAGAAGTCGGCGCGAACCAGGTCACCCACGGCCCCCAGATCACATTGAAGCTGAATATTTTGCCCACGGGGCCCCATTGGTCATACGCGTGCAAGACCAGCAATGAGATGATCGCCACAATTTGCGATATCGTCTTGTGTTTGCCAAAATTTTCGGCGGCCAGCACGAGGTTTCTCGACGCCGCCAGCAAGCGCAGTCCCGTGATGATCAGCTCGCGCGCGACGACGATGACCACCATCCAGGCCGGGGTCCAGTCGCGATCCACAAAGGCAATGAAGGCCGAGCAAACCATGATCTTGTCCGCCAACGGGTCCATGAGAATACCGAAATTGGTGATCAAATGGTCGCGCCGGGCAATCTTGCCGTCGAAATAGTCCGTTAAACCCGCCACGCTAAACAGGGCGAGCGCATACGTCTCATAGTATCGCGGCTTGGCGAAGATGACGGCCAAAAACGCGAAGGTCAGGACAAACCGGGAGAGAGTTAATTTATTCGGGACGTTCATTGACGGCTCGGAATTTCAGAGGCATATAAATGGCGAAACCGGGCCGCAAAGCAAACCATTTCTGGGGCTTATTCTAATCCGCAATCCTAATCCCAATCCTAATATTGGTCCGCGTTGTGCAAGAACCACAAGAATCAGCTCATATTGGGTGCCAATTTCCGCAAGAATCGCTTTTATTCCAAATTGGGCCACTGCCTTTTTTCTGGCCAAGCTGGGAGAGGGTATGTTAAGCAACTGGGCGGCACAAACTAGTACCAATTATGAAAAAACACATCCAATTTGTTGTGGCTCTCGCTTTGTCGCTCACCATGCTTTCCTCGAAGGCACAGCCGGGGATGCGCGGGGGCATGGGCGCAGGCATGGGCGGGGCGCCTTCCGGCCCGAATTTTAGCGGAGGCATGGAAAAATTGTTCGGCGAGCACCAGTCCTTTTCCGCCACGCTCGAGATGCACACCACCGCCAGCGCCAGCGGCGGGGAGGTTACCGTGCCGGGCAAACTGACCTTCTCCGAAGGCTCATCCCGATTTGAGATGGATATGACGGAAATCAAGGGCTTGCAACTCAAGGCGCAAGACGCCGCCCGCATGAAGCAAATGGGCATGGCCAACATGATCGCCATCACTTCCCGCGAAAAAAAGGTAAGTTGGGTGGTCTATCCCGGGCTACAGGCCTATATGGAAAAGCCGATGCCCGAGGCGAACACGACCTCCTCGCCTTCGGACTACACCGTGGCGGAGACGGAGATGGGTAAGGAAACGGTGGATGGCCGTGACTGCGTGAAGAAAAAAGTCGTGGTCACCAACAAAGAAGGAAAAGCCCATGAGTCCCTGGTTTGGAAGTCGTCCGAGCAAAAGAGTTTTCCCGTCAAGATCGAAGCCACCGAGGGCAGCTCGACGGTCACCATGATTTTCAAGGACGTGAAATTTGACAAACCCGAGGCTTCCCAATTTGCGCCGCCGGCCGAGTTTACCAAGTACAACGACATGCAGTCGATGATGATGCAGGAAATGATGAAGCGCCGAGGGGGTGGCCGAGCCTTGCCCGGTCAGTGAGCGGTCGGCGACGGTGAAACGGAAAATCGAGTCACGGCTCGACAGAGCCAGAACAACATAAGAGCAGCCCACTTGGCGGGCTGTCTCGCACTCCATTGATTTTCGGCTACAGTGTTCATTAAACCACCGTAGAAGCGCCGATGCTTAAGCCGGAACCATTCAGTTGGGGGAGAACATCCGTCCTCACCCCGGCCCTCTCCTCCGAGGAGAGGGAGCATCGTTTCCAGCGATAGCTCCAGATCACCGTCCAGTGATCTTTTTCACGGTGGTCGAATAAGATTCCCCAGGGGGGAGCGGGCCAAGGGGAGGGCGAGCCTTATCACCTGTCTGACTTGTTACGGATAAGCTCTTAAGCTCAGGCCAATTTGCGCCGAAAGATCCATTTCCTGACCCACAAGCGATAATCGAAAAGTCCGCCAAAAAAACCCGTGGGGATTAAAATCGTCCAAGGCAGGTAAAACGCCACCCATGGAATATGCCCTCGCTGGAGAAACGTGCTGACCCAATCGCCTCGATGAAACACGTAGAGGCAGAGTGAATCCACGATCGTGGTGCCAATCAATCCCAGGATGCTGACCCAAAAGAAAGTCCATTTGGTCTGCCATCGGGCCAAGCCGATAACAAGGCCGCTGAAAGCGAAAGTCGCGAACGCCACATTAGTCGGAAGCCAATAATTCCACGACGCGGTTTGGTGAAGCACGATCGGGTCGGCCCAGCTCGAAAACCATGTCACAACCAAACCACCAACGCCCCACCAAAACACTCTCCATCGGGGCAAAACGCGTTGGGGGTCACCCTGCGTCCCGCCCACTTTCTTGAACTCACCCTTGAGTGCGTCGGCCTGACCCATTTCCCGCACGGAATTCTCGAAGGCTTGTTGCGGATGGGCCCCCGTTTCCATCTGCCCCTCAATTTCTTCACGCAAATGAATTTCCAATTCCTCCAGCGGCACGGGCGTCTTGAGTCCGGCGGCGAGCATCTGCCGCCGCCAATCCGCGATTGATTTTTCGATGTCAAACATATTGTTCCTTCTCTAAACCGGCCAGCACGGAATGGACCAGCGACCATTGTTCGTGGTGTTTGGCCATCGCTGTCTTGCCGTTTTTTTCGAGCGAGTAGTATTTCCGCTTCCGCCCGGTTTCGCTTTGGCCCCAGTGCGATTTGATCAGGCCCCGGTGTTCCATGCGGTGCAACACCGGGTAAAGCATCCCGTCCGTCCAGTTCAACTTGCCGTTGGAACGGGCCTTAATATCCTGAATGATGGCGTAGCCGTAACTCTCGCCCTTGGCCAGCAGCGATAAAATCAGCGGCTCGGCGGACGCGGCGACGAGTTCTTTGCGAATCATAGGGACACAATACATAGACTTTATATGTATGGCAAATGGAAAAGTGAAAAGATTTGGTTTTTGCACGCCTTCCGCCAGCGGTAATACATGTTGATTACTTCAATTTGGGACAAGCGGGGGCCTCCGTTAAAAACCACATTGTTCTTGCAATCCCACCAAGACGTGATATAAGCTAATGCTGTGCGGCGCTTTGGCGCCTTGATCTTTGACATATAAGGAAAAGTGGTCCGTGGTGAGTGACTAGAGAAGTTTAAAAGAAACTGTGGCCAAGTACTCGGTAGGGCGAGACTCTGTCGAGCCCTGACTTTCTGTAGGGGAAATCGAGTCAGGGCTCGACAGAGTCTCGCCCTACCGAGTAGAAGGCTACAGTATTTATTAAACCTTCAAAAAATAAGAAAAGGGCTATAGGCGACCTAAAATGGTTTACGTAGATATAGGTAATTATAGGTAATTATAGGTAAATATAGCCAGAATTTTTAAATGATTCCCGATTCTCCAGCCCAGGCGAAGCAAGCCCAAGCCAAACTGCTCCAAATGGGGAGAAAGGAAGAAGGATGAAACGGAAAAGCGGCGAAAATGGCTATAGTTGGTGGGTTGGAGTTGGCTGAAATCAAGGGTAATCAAACTGGCCGCTTTTTCACAGGTTGCGGCCAAAAAGCCCCCAGTGGCATGTTACGCCCTTCTTTCTGTAACCAAATGTAACCAAAGCCGGCTTTTCCACGTATCACTTGTGAATAGATTAAAATTTATGATTATGAAACAAACCGTTCTGATTCTCTCGGCCGCCGTCGCTTTCGTGGCCGGCGCGCCTGTTGTGTGGGCCGCTCCGTTCAATCCGAAGGATGTCGCGGCTGATCCGGCCCTGCTGGTCCATGTGGATTGCGATGCGTTGCGCACCTGCACCGTCGGGCAGTCCATTCTTTCCGAGCCTGAAGTGCAGGAAAAATTGGCGATGGTGGGCGCGATCTTCGACTTTGACTTCACCAAACAGTTGCACGGGCTGACGGTCTATACAACGGAGGCCCATCCCAAGGATGGCGCGCTCATCGTTTATGCGGACATTGACCCCAATCGCCTCATCGCGCTGGCCAAGGCGCAAGAGGGCTTCCACGGCGTGACCAACGGCTCGCGGATCATTTACTCGTGGGTGGATGAGAAGAAGAAAGCCAAGGGGGACGACCAGACGCGCGTTTACGGGGCCATCGAGGGGCACCGGGTCATCATTGGCCAGGACGAAACTCACTTGGCGGATGCGCTGGATGTGATGGACGGCAAAAAGCCCTCTTTCGCCGGCAAGAAGGGCCTGCCGGAAGCAGAGGGCGGCGAGTCCATTATTCTCGAGGGCCTGCTGCTGAAATTTGACTTTGACGGCGCCGATGAAAAAGCCGCCATTTTCAAAATGTCCAAATCGGTGCGGCTGAAATTGAGCGAAGTGGCCCAACAGATGACCGCCACGGTCCGGTTTGAAGCCGCCGACGCCGACACTGGGACACAAATTGGAAATATCGCCCAAGGGCTGTTGTCCCTGGTCAAGTTGCAAAAAAATGACGCCGACCTCATGAAGCTCGCCAACGCCATTGCGATCAAGCAAGATGGACCGGTGGTGGGGCTGACGCTCACGGTGCCTTCATCCGAATTAGTCGGGATTATCAAAGACGGCCAGAAAAAAGAGGAAGCGAAGAAGGCCAAGGAGAGCGCGGATTCTTCATCGGAAAAGAAGTAGGCCGCAAGTGGCGCACGAATTTCAATCGTTATCCGACGAGTCCCTAGCCCGGCACAGCCAGGCCGGGGATCTCGCGGCTTTTGAGGAACTGGTGCGCCGCTACGAAAATCGCATTTACGCGTTCGTCTTCCAATCCTGTGGGCGCGATGCCGACGCGCGCGAGGTCACACAAGACACGTTTGTCCGCGCGTTTGAAGCCATCGCGCAATTCGATCCCCGCCGCCCGTTTGTCTCGTGGCTTTTCGCCATTGCGCGGCGCAAGGGGATAGATTGTTTTCGGTCCCGGATTCCAGGCGAGGGCGAGCCCGCGCCGGAGGAGATTGACGCAGACGACCCGGCCGAGTTGCTGGCGCGGCGGGAAGAGGCGCAGGATTTGTGGCGGCGCGCGCGCCGGTTGCTGCCGGACGGCCAATTCCAGTCCCTCTGGCTGCGCTACGCGGAGGACATGGACATCGCGCAGATCGCCCGCGTCCTGGGCAAAACCCAAACACACGTCAAAGTGCTGCTCTTTCGTGCGCGGCACAAATTGGCGGCTGATTGGCAGACCGCCCCTTCGACGATGGTCCTGACCGCAAAAGGAGTAAATTTATGATATCATGGCTGGCAAAACTCAGAATTTCCACCGCGCTGGACGCGGGCAAACCATTGCCTGAATCATTGCGCCGCGCCATCGCGACTGACCCGGAATTGGCGTACTTCGCCCGCCGGGCGGAAGAGATGGGTCAAGCACTGCGGACACCGCCGCCCGTCGCGCCGGCGATGCACGATTCCATCATGCGCGCCGTGCGGGCTTCGGCGCGGCGGGAGCAACCGCGTCGCGCGCCGGTGGCAGCTTGGTGGTGGGTGACGACAGGGGCCGTGGCGGCGGTGGCGGTGGTTTTTATCTGGACGACCCGCGCTCGCCAAGCGTCGTTGCGCGGTCAATCGTTGGACGGCGCGCGCATGGTTTTGGAATTGAGCGAACATTTACCGAGCGACATGCCGTCCTTCGTCATGTCCCCGCTCTCCAACGAATGGGCGCTCGTGGACCGCAACTTGCAAGATACCAAACAGGTATTGCTGGCCAGCTTGCCGTGAGATTTTTCCAATCCAAGTTTCGCTTAAAGGACGGAGGACTTGCTTTCAGCCGCGAGCAGGAATGCCATTTCTTCTGTGAAGCTTCCTAATGGTGAACGTGCAAACCTTGGCACAAAACTGGAGGAGTATTCCCTTAACCCGCTTCACCGGGATGGAAAACACAAGGCGAGAGTCTTTCAATCCGCCCTCGGCATCACGACGGCCAACGCAGAGGTTTTGCGCCGAGCCGTTAAAGAAGCCGCGGCCAAATCCGAAAATGCGGAGCGCCGAGGACACAACGGTTTCGGCGAAGTTTATGAACTATGTTTTCCATTAACGACAGGCGAAGGGACTGCAACCGTTCTGAGCGCATGGATTATCCGCCAAGATGAAGACTTTCCACGATTGGTCACATGCTTTATACTTTGAGCTGATGAACGGTGAAATTCACATACATGACACGGTGGCGTTGTTGGAGGATCTTCCGGCCAGGCATTTCCTGACCGGGGATGCTCTGGTGCTTCGGCGTGGCCAGGTTGGTACTGTCGTGATGACCTACGACGGCAGCGCGTTTGAGGTGGAATTTTCCGGACGGGATGGACGCGCTTACGCTGTTCTCCCCGTGAAGGCCGAGAAACTCATCGCATTGCGCGAAAGCCCCGAAATTGTGACAGCGTGACTTTGGCGAAATGCAGGCAGGCCAAAAATCGCAAGCAAGCGCGCCACTCCTCATCGAAGCTATGCCGGAGTTAGCGCGGGAGCTCGTAATGCTGCTTGAAAGAAAAGCAGAGGCCGGCCTTGCTTCCCAGATAGGGCACCTCCGAATCGTTGATCGTTGCCGATGCGGGGATGCTTTCTGTGCGACATTTTATGTTGTTCCGCGCCCGAACGCCTCGTGGGGAGCCGGTCATCGGAACGTTTCGCTAGGATGTAAGACAGGCATGTTGGTTCTTGACGTGGTATATGGCAAAATGACGTGCATCGAAGTATTAGACAGAGATGATATTCGTCAGCAGTTGGACGGAATCTTGCCCGTGGACGAAATTTTGCACGCGCAATCATTCTGCGCTAAGATGTCCGATGCGAACTGAAGCATCGGCGCTGGCGCCGGAACAAACCAACGAGAGGAAGGCGGCGGAACAAACCGTTCTGTCCGTTCTTTTGGCCATCAGCTTTTCCCATTTGCTCAATGACACCATCCAGTCGCTCATTCCAGCGATTTATCCGGTGGTCAAAGAGTCCATGCACCTTAATTTCACGCAGATTGGGCTGATCACGCTGGCTTTCCAAATGACGGCGTCGTTGCTGCAGCCTGTGGTGGGCCACTACGCCGACCGCCGGCCACAACCGTATGCGCTGGCCGGCGGCATGTGTTTCACGCTGGGCGGCCTGGTCCTTCTCTCGACGGCGGGGAATTACCCGTTGCTGCTAATTTCGGTTGCGTTCGTAGGAGTGGGTTCCTCGGTCTTTCATCCCGAAGCCTCGCGCCTGGCCTACATGGCGGCGGGGAACCGGCATGGATTCGCTCAGGCCCTCTTTCAATTGGGCGGAAATACGGGCAGTTCGCTGGGACCTTTGCTGGCGGCGATGATCGTGGTTGGGCCACATGCCCAGGGGAGGTTGCTGTGGTTCTCTGTGGCGGCGGTTGCGGCGATCGTGGTCCTCTGGAACGTAGGCCACTGGTACCGCCAGAACACATTCCGCTTGAAACCGCGCCGCCGCCCTGAGGCGCGCGCCGGCCAAGGGACACTTTCGGCGCGGAGAGTGGGGTGGTCCCTGACCATTCTGGTCGCGCTGATGTTTTCCAAGTTCTTTTACCTGACCAGCATGAGCAGCTATTACACTTTTTATCTGATATCCAAATTTGATCTCTCGGTCCGCAGTGCGCAGCTTTACCTATTCGTGTTCCTGATCTCCGTGGCGGCGGGGACCTTTATTGGCGGGCCGGTCGGCGACCGGTTCGGCCGCAAATATGTCATCTGGGGTTCTATTCTCGGAGTGGCGCCGTTCACATTGCTGCTGCCGCACGCCAGTTTGTTTTGGACCGCGGCGCTCTCTGTGGTGATCGGCTTGGTGCTGTCCTCGGCTTTTTCCGCCATCCTGGTTTATGCACAGGAACTGATGCCGGGAAAAGTGGGGCTGATCGCCGGACTGTTTTTTGGCCTGGCCTTCGGGATGGGCGGGCTAGGTTCGGCGGTCTTGGGACGCCTGGCTGACTTGACGAGCATCGGCTTCGTTTTCAAAGTGTGCGCGTTCCTGCCGTTGCTCGGCCTGCTGACGGGCTTTTTGCCAAACCTCGAAGCGAACCGTGCGCCTGTCCAGCGGGAAAAGGAGAGTTGAGGTTGGGCATGAGATGGTTTAGGATTTGAACCGATGAGCGCCAAAGACATTCTTCTGGACGTGGCGGAGAAACTGCCACCGGAGGCCACACTTGATGATGCCATTCCCGAGCTAGAGTTCCGGCAGGCTGTTCAGCAGGGCCTTGACGAGTTGGATCGCGGTGACGGCATTCCCATCGAACAGGTTAAGGCTAAAATCGCCGAATGGGCTGGCAAGTAATCATTGCTCCACCAGCACGAGCGGATCTGGCGGAGCGGCCTTTCCAGAAATGGGTCGAACAGTGCCCGAATTTCAAAAGCCGAATCTGCGTGAGATTATTTCGTTCGAATCGCATCATTTACCGCCGCCACCGTGAGAATAAGCAGATTCAAATTGTCCGCTTTTGGCATGGAGCGCCTGGATTTCCCCATATCCTGGGCAAACCGTCGTGATGGCCCTCTGCAAAATTCCGTTCGACTTGCGGCGCGAAATCGGTAGCCTGTGCGACGATTCAACATGCGCTGGAATAGTATTAGTTTAATTGGCGTGGGCTTGCTCGGTGGTTCGCTGGCTCTGGCCATCAAGCGGCGGCAACTGGCCGCCCGGCTCTCGGTCTGCGTCCGGCGCGATTCCGCCCTGGCCGAATGCAAGAAGCTGGAGATCGCCGATGTGATCACCAAGGACTTCAAGGAAGCCGTTCAAGGTGCGGAATTGGTCATTCTTTGCACGCCGCTTTCCGAAATGGCGAGTCTGACCGCGCAATTGCGGCCGTTTCTCCAGCGCGGAGCCATCGTCACCGATGTCGGCAGTGTCAAAGGCTCAGTGGTCAAGGAGCTGGAGCCTATCGCCCGCCAGGCCGGGGCGAACTTTGTCGGCAGTCATCCGATGGCCGGCTCCGAGAAATCGGGCGTTGCGGCGGCGCGGGAGGATTTGTTTGAAAATGCCGTCTGCCTAGTTACGCCTGGCCGCGCTTCGCCGCCGGAAGCCGTCGCCCGGGTGGAGGCGTTTTGGAAATCCGTGGGCGGCTTTCCAGTCCGCATGACCCCCGAGGCGCACGACGATTTGGTCAGCCGTTCGAGCCATTTGCCGCACATCGTGGCGGCGGAATTGGCCAATTATATTCTAAGCCCGGTTCATCCGAAGGAGCAGGCGATGGTTTGCGCGAACGGTTTTCGGGACACCACGCGCATCGCTTCCGGCTCACCGGGGATGTGGCGGGACATTGCGCTGGCCAATCGCCAGAATCTGACCCGCGTGCTGGGGGTGTTCATCGAGGATTTGCAGGAATTTCAATTTGCACTGGAACGGCAGGACATCACGGCTATTGAGGAGTTTTTTACCAAGGCCAAGCAACGCCGGGATCAGTGGCAGTCCCATTCGACGTCCCCGACGCCGGAATAATTGGCGCTTAGCCCCATGCCATTGCCCGAGGTCATCGAAATTGTGCCGTTGCAGGCGCCTGTCTCGGCGGCCATCAGCGTGCCCGGCTCCAAGAGCATCACCAACCGCGCTCTAATTCTGGCGGCTCTGGCAGAGGGCCCGGTTCGGTTGCGCGGCGCTCTCTGGAGCGAGGATACGCAAATCATGACTGCCGCCTTGCGCCAATTGGGCTTGGAGATCGAAGTGGAGCCGGATGAGGAGGAAACCTGCAATCGCACCATCCGCGTGCATGGCTTAGGCGGGCGCATTCCGGTTGGCGGGACGACGGAGAAGCCGCTGGACTTGTATGTCGGCAATGCCGGCACGGCGGCGCGCTTTTTGGCGGCGTTGGTCTGTCTTGGGCGTGGCGTCTTCCGCTTGCATGGAACGGAGCGCATGCACGAACGCCCACAAGCCGCCCTGTTCGCCGCTCTGCGCACTCTGGGTTACCGCATTGATTCTCCCAACGACCGATTGCCAGCCGATATTTACGGAGAGGGACCGCATTCGGCCAGTTGCCACGTCAAAGTCTCGGAAAGCTCGCAATTTGCCTCCGCGCTCTTGCTGTGCGCCGAGACCGGGGGATGGAACGTGGAATTGGCCGGGGAATCAGAAGAAGAGACGCCCTATGTCGCCATGACGCGGCAACTCATCGCGACTTTTCCGCGCAAAGGCGGGGAATTCCAAATCGAGGTCGATGCTTCGAGCGCCAGTTACTTTTACGCAGCCAATTGGTTGTTGCAACCTGTTGCTGCCATTTCGGTGGCCGCTTCCCCCAAATCAGACTGGCAAATTGACGCCGCCTTTCCGCGCTTTTGGCCGTTGCCAGCGGAAATTTCGCGATTGAACGACCTGGGGGACAGCATCATGACTGCCATAGCGGTCGCGCCTTTTGGAGGCCAACCGACGCGATTCCGAGACCTTCAGCGTCTGCGCGTGCAAGAATGCGAGCGCGTGGCGGCCTTGAAATGCGAATTGACCAAATGCGGCGCCATGGTCCTGGAGGAGAAAGACGACTTGACCGTCTTCCCGGCCAAAGGCACACTGCACGGGGCGGAGATTGAGACTTACAACGATCATCGCATGGCGATGTGTTTCGCCATCCTGGGATTGAAAATCAAAGGCATTCGCATCAAGAATCCATCCTGTGTGAAAAAGACATTTCCGAATTTTTTCCAGAAGCTGGGGGGCCACGCTCCGTCCGGCCTCGGCGCGGTTATTCTGGACGCGCGCACCGGCCGCCCTTTGCAGGCGGACGAACTATTTGCCGACTGATGAGCAACCCGAATTCAAACAACATCGTCATCGCCATTGACGGCACCAGCGCCAGCGGCAAGAGCACCAACGCCAAGATGGTCGCGAAGTCCCTGGGGTTCATCTATGTGGATACCGGCGCCATGTACCGAACGCTGGCCTGGCATTGCTTGCAAAAGAAAATAGACATCCATGATCGCAAAGCCGTGGCCGCATTGTGCCGCCATTGGCAGACCAGGCTGGAGTGCATTGACCAAAGGGTCTGTCTCTTGGTGGATGGTTATTCTCCGGAGAAGGAGATTCGCACCGCGCCGGTCAGCGAGGCGGTCTCGCACGTCGCCGCCGTTCCGCAGGTGCGACGTTGGATGAAAGAGCACCAGCGCGAATGCCTGCGCTTCGGCAATCTGGTGATGGAGGGCCGCGACATCGGCACGAATGTTTTCCCGGAGACCGATTTCAAATTCTACCTGGACGCCAGTCTGAGCGAGCGGGCCAAGCGCCGCGCTGCGGAAGGCGTGCAGGACAACTTGGCCGCCCGCGATCAGCGCGACAGCCAGCGGGCCGACGCGCCACTGATGATCGCATTGGGCGCTGTTGTCATTAATAATTCCGAGCTCACGCCGGAACAAACCAGCGCCATGATCCTTGAGAAGGTGCGGGCGAAAATGAACATCACTCCTTGATGTTATCCTGCAAGCTGGCCATGCGCTGTTCGATGGCTTTTCGGATGATCGATGCCCGGGCCAGTGCTGTGTCGCGGGTTTCGCCTTTGAAGGAGGCCATGCGCGTTTTGAGCGCCGCCGCCACGTCTCCGTTGCGGTCGCGCAAGGGCAGAGTCACCTCCACGGCGTCACCGTCGTTGAGATAGTAAGTCACGCCGCGCTGGATCACGTCTTCATCATACTTGGTGCCCGGATTTCCCATATCTTTATCGTTGAGGTCGCCCACGATCACCGGCAGGCCGGGTTGCTTGTTGGCATAAATCTTCAATCCCAAGAGACGCGGATAATCCTTCTTGATGGCCGCTACCACCACCTCGGCAAAGGGCACTTTGGGTGTATATTGCACGCTCGCATCCACGAACGCGCATTGCGTGTCCGCCTTGCACCAGAAACCAATTTTGCCACTGGCGAAAGTGGTGTCGTTGACCGTCAGATCATTGGTCGGCGCGCCGGCTTTGGCGGGCGGGATGACCAGTTTGCCGTTCAAAAAGCATCGCGTCTGACTGCCGGCGCACTCCACGCGCAATTCCTCCCAGACATCCTTGGGAATGGGGATTTTGACGCCAATTCCCAGCATGTCGTAAGACTTGCCCGCCACTACGCGATACCAGAGCAAGTTGCCTTCCGTGCTGGCGCGCACGACGTAATAGTTGCTTTGGTCCTGCGCTCGCATGACCACCCCGGCCTGGGAATCAACGCGCCCGCCAGAAATCTTGAACCGCGTGGTCAGGGTGAAATCGTAGAAGACCTCGTTGGTGAACAGCAGCACTGGAAAGTGGTCCGGGCGCGCGTCTGAGGATTGCACCGCCAACACCGGATGTTTGGCTACGGAGTCGGGGGCGTTGTGCGAGATCGGGGCCAGCGTCGGCGGCACCAATTCCTCCACCACCTTCCAATCTGCCGGTTTCCCATCCCCCGTCATTAGGCTAACAAATCCAGGCGGGGTCGTGCCCGGCGCATTCTTGCTGAAATCGAAAGGAATCTGAGCCGCCCCGACTTTGAAGGCGAGGAGGGTGCAATAGCATGATAGACTAAACAGGCGCATCACCATCAAGGGTAACAGAAATCAGACCGATGGAAAGGGGCAAACCGTCGGCACTGCTTCCGTCCGTTGACACCCCCGACCTGCTTGGCTAGGCTCCCGCGATCTTTTAATAACCATGCCACCTGCTGAACCTGGAAGACTTGAACCGCAGATGAACGCGGATGAACACGGATTGATTTTTGAAAGCCGAGACTGAAGCCATTATCGGCTGCGCGTTTGAGGTATTGAATGAACTTGGTCATGGATTGCTAGAGAAACCCTATGAAAACGCACTCGTGGTTGAGTTTGGATTACGCAACATTCCGTTTGAACAGCAAAGGCGCTACGACGTCCACTACAAGACCGTCAAGGTTGGAGAATATGTACCTGACCTCATTGTGTTCCGGCGAGTGGTTGTGGATACCAAGATCATCGAACGTATTACCGACCACGATCTTGGGCAGATGCTCAACTACCTCAAGATTACTGGCCACGCTGTCGGTCTCGTCCTCAATTTCCGCCGCGCCCGCTTGGAATGGAAAAGGGTGGTCAATTCGAACCGCCAATAAACGCGGATGAACCGCAACGAGCATAAACTGGTGCTCGATGAATTCCATCTGCGTTCATCCGAGTCCATCCGCGGTTCTTCCCCGAAATCCTTCAAGTCAGCACCGGGGCCTCGTAGCTGAGGCCGTGCGCCTCCGCCACCGCCTTGTGGGTGAGCTTGCCGCCCATCACGTTGATGCCCCCGACCAGCGCCGGTTGAACCACGCACGCCTCGGTCAATCCCATGTCCGCCAGAGTTTCGATGTAACGATACGTCACATTGGTCAAGGCCTGCGTGGCCGTGCGGGCGTAAGCGCCGGGCATATTCGCCACGCAATAGTGTATGACACCCTCCTCCACATAGGTCGGATGATCGTGCGTGGTGGGCCGCGACGTCTCGGAGCAGCCGCCCTGGTCAATGGCAATATCCACCAGAACGCTGCCTGGTCTCATGCGGCGAAGCATGTCGCGGCGGATCAATTTGGGCGCTTTGGCTCCGGGCACCAGCACCGCGCCGATCAACAAATCCACCGTCGGCAACAAATCCACCAGATGGGCCTCGCTGGAAAAAAGCGTGTGGGCCGTATGCAGCGTAATGTCCAGAAATCTCATGCGATCCGAATCGACTTCCAGAACCGTCACGTCCGCCCCCAGGCCGGTGGCCATGCGGGCCGCGTTGATGCCGCTGGCGCCGCCGCCCAAAACCACGACCTTGCCCGGCAAGACTCCCGGCACCCCGCCCAGCAAAACGCCGCCGCCGCCGTTGTGCTTGGCCAGACAATAACCGCCGACCAAAATGGACATGCGCCCGGCAATTTCACTCATCGGTTCCAGCAAGGGCAGGCGGTGATTGACCTCGATGGTTTCGTAGGCAATGGCCGTCACGCCGGATTTAATCAGCGCATCGGTCAAAGGCCGATCGGCCGCCAGGTGCAGGTAAGTGATGAGAATCTGCCCGGCGCGCATGAGCGGGAATTCGGATTCCTGCGGCTCCTTGACCTTCACGATCAGGTCGGCCTTGTGAAAGACGGTGTCGTGGCGGGAGGTCATCAGCGCGCCGGCCTGTTCATAATCTGCGTCGGGATAGCCCGCGCCCGCCCCGGCGGAGCGCTCGACGACCACCTGATGGCCGCGTTTCGCCAATTGATAGACGGCCGAGGGCAGCAGAGCTACCCGATGCTCTTGAAGTTTGATCTCGCGCGGGACTCCTATAATCATAAGCGCCTTATGGTGGAGATGGCCCCAAAATTGTCAAGCGGCGACATGCCTCAACAGTTTTCAAGGGCGCATCTCATTTTTTGCAACTTTCGTTACTCCCTCTCCTCCACACACTTGTGGAGGAGATGGCCGGGGAGAGGAGGAAACCCCTCTCCCGGCCTGCGGCCACCCTCTCCCCGCTGGCGCGGGGCGAGGGGATGCAAAAGTGCGCGTCAGCCAAATCTTTGCTAGAAATTGGGATGCGCCCCAGCCTGCTTTCTCCTATTCAACGACCTTGAACCTCCCGATCGCTTGAGCCAATTTGACTCATCTTGACCAATTGGAGATGGCTTGGCCGCATCTCACGCAATAAAGCGGAAGGCGTTAGTAGGCGTTAGTAGCCGTTAGTAGGTTTGATTTCTTGCGGCCAACTCACGCCATTTTCGGACTATTTGAGCCTTTCCACTCGGTTGCGTCAACCTGCTTTCTGCTGTTCAACAGCCTTGAGTCATCCAATCTCTTGAGCCAATTTGACTCATTTTGAGCACTTGGAGGCGGCTTGGCTGCATTTCACGCGAAAAAGCTTAAGGCTTTAGTAGCCTTTAGTAGCCTTTAGTAGCTTTGATTTGATGCTACCATCGCACGCCATTTTTGGACTTTTTGAGCCATTCCACGCGCCAGCGTGCGTGAAATTCACGCAGTCGCCCGACCATCGATCCACCTGTACACGACAAAGGGCTGGCCCGCCCGGCTTTTTCCGCGGCTGACCACGAACCCTTTTTCCCTGGATGTCAAAGAACACCCGCCAGCTTGCCCTTTTCGGGGCGCCGGCGTCTGCATCATCCACATATACCACACTTTTGTGGTAACGCAAGTGGCCATCGACCAAGACGGTTCTTCGCTGTTTTCAGTGGAATAGCCGACGCCATGAAGGACGTCTTTGTTCGCCTGGCCCATCCCAAAGGGATGGAATCTGTCAGCCCAGCAACGGTTTTGTAATTCTAAAACGGAGTTTTGCCTTCTTTGGCAATGCTTGATTTCGCTTGAGTGAGACAGGGGTCAGTTCTTGATATTCACATCTCGTTTTCTTTCAGCCTTCCACCGACAATATAGACCAATCCTACTTCAAACGCCGGATATATCAATATCAAGAACTGATAACATAAGGGCGAAGTAGTAGGGAAGGTTTCCTTCCGGTAAAACGTTGTTGTGGAGTAAACAATAACAATGAACCGAAAGGAAACCTTCCCTACTACTTCGCCCTTATGTTATCAGTTCTTACTGTGACCCCTTTGTTACTGCCAGCACGTAGTTGACAAACGCCGATGAAGATCACGGTGGATTTAAACGTGCTGCTGGAGGTTGCTCAAAATCGTTTGCCCCATTACCACGCCTCGGAAGAAGTCCTGCACCGTGCCAGAGCGGGCGCATACGAGGCGGTCTTGCCGGGGCCTTGACAAGAGCAGTGGAGCCGTACCATGCCAGCGGCAAACACGAAGCAAACATGGCTGGCCACGTTCGCTGCTCGTCCTGATTGCGGCTTGGGCCGTGAGTCGGCCGGAAAGCATAAAGATGGGCCAGCATTCAAGGTAGGGACGCCTCGCCGAGGCGTCCAGGGCAGGACGAGGCTGGCGTAGGATTGGTTTGACAGAAAGCTGCCGCAGAGCCAACCTTGGCCCATTGACTTTTCTCAACCGTCATTCTTTGCCGCACCATGTGCCTCTTTGGGTCGATCCCCAGAAAGAAGTCTATTTTATTACAATAGGCTGCCAGCAGAGAGGCCGGACTCAATTAACCCTTCCAGACCTCGCCGGCCCCCTGCTCGACACGGTCAAACTCCGCCATGAGAGATTCGCCTGGTTCGCGCACATTTTTCTTCTCATGCCCGATCACGTTCACGCCTTGCTTTCGTTTCCACCTTCCCGAAATACCGTCCAGCAAACCGTCACGCTGTGGAAACGCTGGGCAGCGCGACACATGGGCATTGAGTGGCAGCGTGATTTTTTCGAACACCGCCTTCGTTCAGACGAAAGCTGGCGCGAGAAGGCGGATTACATTCTGGCCAATCCGGTCCGCATGGGACTGGTGACGGACGGTTCCCAGTGGCCTTATGTGTTTCTGCCCAAGCCCCTCTAAACCGCCCCCGGACGCCTCGGCGAGGCGTCCCTACCAAGACGAATAAATTGAAGCATGCTCCTTGCGCAAGTGGTTGAACGCGCCCCTGTACCACCACCCGTCGAAACCGCCGCTTGACGCGACGGATTCCCCTCGTAACATGGCGTTTGTGTCGGAGAGCCAAAGCCGATTTGTTCAAGGAGTCACCGTGCTGTTGGGCGTCTTCGCTCTGGCGGTGGTCCTGGCTTTTCACAATATCACGGACGGCGATCTCTGGGCCAAGTTGGCCATCGGCTCTTCGTTCTGGAACGGCCATTTGCTGCGGCATGACGTCTTTGCTTTTACTCCCACGCTGCCTCTCTACATTGATCATGAATGGGGCGCCGGCGTGGTGTTTTACGCGCTGCTCCAGTGGTTCGGTCCCTCCTCGCTCGTGGTGCTGAGGATGGTTCTGGCCATCGGTTTGCTGGCGCTGGCGTTTCTGACGGGGCGCAGGCAAGGGTGCGATGAGACTATTTTATTGCTGCTGGCCCTCCCGGCGGCGGCTTGCATTTTGACCGGCTACATTCCGGTCGCGCGTTCGCACGTTTTCACGTTCTTTTTGTTCGCGGCCACGCTGTTTTGCCTGGAGGAAATGCGGCGCGGCGGACGCTGGCCCGCCGTGGCGTTGCCGGCGCTGATGTTGTTTTGGGCCAATCTTCATGGCGGATTTGTGGCCGGCCTGGGCGTCATTTTTATTTATGCCGCGTGGGGCATCGTGACGAGCAGAGGCGTATCTCAATTTATTGCCAAGCTTTGGCCGGCGCGCACTTTTGCATCCCCTCGCCCCGCGCCAGCGGGGAGAGGGTTAGGGAGAGGGGTTTCCTCCTCTCCCCGCCCCTCTCCTCCACAAGTTTGTGGAGGAGAGGGAGAAGGCAAGTTGCAAAAAAGTGAGATGCGCCCAACGCGGAATCAAGTGGGATTGATGGTCTTGGTCGCGGCGGCCTGCGTGGCGGTCACACTGGTCAATCCATACGGACTGGAGTTCTGGCGCTACCTTGTTCCAGCCTTGCGGCATCCGCGCTTACGCATTCTCGAGTGGCGTCCGCTGCCGCTCCTGGCCTGGGACGATTTCTGGGGCTTCCGGCTTTTGTTCGTCTTGACCGTCCTTGGGGTCGCGGCCGGCTGGAGGTTCGTTGAGCGGAAGAATTGGCCCGGCCTGGCGGTGCTGGCGGTGACGGCGTGGATGGGCTGGCGCAGCCGGCGGCACGGACCCTTTCTGGCGGCGGCGGCGCTGGCTTATGCGGGGCCTTACTTTGAGGCGCTTTGGGCGCGGAGATTCAATTTAGTGGCGCCCGTCGGTCTCATTTACGCAGCCATCGCTATTTGGGTGGCGCTTCGTTTCCTGCCCGACGCTTCACTGTATCCGCTCTCGCCGATTGGTGAAGACCCCGTGCGGGAAGTGGACATTCTTTCGCAAGCGGGTGCCAAGGGCAACGCGGCCACGCCCTTCGCCTGGGGCAGCTATATCAGTTGGCGGCTTTATCCCAACATCAAAATTTCGATGGATGGCCGTTACGAAACCACTTACCCGGAATCCACCTTCGATTTGAATAATACCTTCTACGATCACCAAGGCGACTGGCTCCGGCTGGCCCGCGAATTTAAAGTGGATTACGTCATTCTCGATTTGCAGAGTGAACCCTTGCGTCCGAAAGATCTGGAAGCGGCGGGATATGTTTTGATCACGAACGTGTTAAACGTCTCGGCGCTGTTGTGCCTGCCCGAGCATGCGGCCTTGTTGCAAAAAACCGCCCGCGCTTTGCCACCAGTCACGGTGGACCCGCTGGATCTAAACGCCAGGAGGGGCCGATGATGACCGAAGGAAAAGCGCCGTCGCGGCGGGACGCCCTCTTTGCCACGCTGGTCATCGGCGCGACGCTGATTGCACTGACGTTCAAGACCTGGCGCAAATGGCCGGACCTGGTAGTGGATTTTGGGGCGCAACTCTACATGCCGTGGCAGATTTCCACGGGCGCGGTCATGTACCGCGATTTCCATTACCTGCCCGGCGGCCCGTTGTCGCAACATTACCACGCGCTGCTCTTCAAACTCTTTGGCGTCTCTTTCCTGACTCTCATCATTTCGAACCTGGTTGTGCTGACGCTATTGTTGACGGCAATTTATTACTGCTTTTACCGGTGCGCGGATCAATTGACCGCCATCACTGCGTGCGTGTCGGTCTTGGTGGTTTTTGCCTTTGCCCATTACACGACGCTGGGCATTTTTAACTACATCACTCCCTACTCGTCGGAAGTGGTGCATGGGTTGTTCTTGTCGGTTATTGGGGTGGCGTTGCTGGCGTGGTGGTTTGAGAGGGAGAATCCGTGGCTGGCCGCCGCCGTCGGTTTTTGCGCCGGGCTGACGCTCCTGACCAAGCCGGATATGTTCCTGGCCTTGACTCTGACGGTGGATGTCGGCGCGGCGCTATTTTGGCAAGTCAAACGCAAGGGCATGCTGTTGTGCGGCTCGCTGGGGCTGATGGTCGCCGGAGGATTGATTCCCGCGGCCGGGTTTTTCCTCTGGTTTCTTCGCATCGAGGATGCCCGGACCAGCCTGCGCTCGGTCCTGGCGGCGTGGGTTCCCTTGTTGACAACGTCGGCCGCCCACGGTCCCTTCTACCGCTGGTGCCTCGGGGCCGACAAGCCGTGGTTCCATGCGCGCGAGATCGTGCATTGGTTCCTGGGCCTGGTTATCTTGACACTGGTGTGCGCCTTGGTGAGCTGGCGAAAAATTCCCCGGCGGCTGGCACTCGTCCCGGTGGCGGCGGCGGCGGTCGTCATCATCAGGATTTCGAGCGACTTCAATTGGTTCAACTGCGGCTATGCGCTGCCGACTTCCTGCCTGGTGCTGCTGGTGCTGCTGCTGGCGCGCGCGGCGCGGAGCGGCTGGGAGCCGACGGTGGTGTTCGCGGTTTTGTGGACGCTGTGGAGCCTGGCGGTGATGGCCAAATTGGGGTTGTTCTGCCGGATTTGGCATTACGGCTTCGCGCTGGCCATGCCGGCATTCATAAGCAGCCTTTACTTATTGCTCTGGGCGCTGCCGCGGGAACTGGATCGTTTCGGCGTGCGGCCCACTTTTTTGCGAGGCCTGCTTGGCCTGATGGTGCTATGCGGTCTGGCGCGGCTGGCGGTATCCTCCCTGAATCTGTACGAGAATAAACTCATGCCCGTTGGTTCCGGGGGTGACAGCATCATCGCATTTGAATCGCACTTTCTTCGCGGCCACGATGCGGCGATCGCGGAAGCTTTAAACTGGGTGGAGGCCAAGGTGCCGCCGAGCGCGACTTTGGCCGTTCTGCCCCAGGGCGTTCTCATAAATTATCTTTCACGCCACACCAATCCCAGTGGTTACGTGGCTTGGAGCCCGCCCGAGTTGGCCGCCTTCGGGCAGACCAATATGAACGCCGCCCTTATGGCCCACAGCCCCGATTATATGATCGAGCTTTACATTAATTATAGCGAATACGGCGAGACGTATTTCGGCGAGCACAAGAGTTTGGGCTTCGACGCGCAGCAATGGATTGACGCCCATTATCATCTCGTCCACCTGATCGGCCATGACTGGGTCAAAGACGGCCAATTCGGCCTCAAGATTTTGCAGCGGAATCCTTCTGGACCGTAAGGCCGCTGGCGCGTTTGGCGATTTTGCGGCTGGTCTTGATTTTGCTCACCGTGCCGATCTGCAAATAAAGCGATCGGACTTTCTCAAGGAGCTCGTCCCGCCGGTCGTAGAGGCGTTTCAATTTCCGGGGGCGATGGCGGTTAAGCGCGTAGGCCGTCAGCAACGGCAGCGCAATCGTCGAATCCACGTAGGCGACCACGCAATCCGGCAGGCTGTTCGGGTCCACCTTGCCCCAACTGACCGCTTCGGCCGGCGTCGCGCCGCTCAACCCGCCGGTGTCGGGCCGCGCGTCGGTGCATTGCAGAAAGTAATCGTGGCCTTTTTCCGCGATTCCCATGACTTCCTGGATCTGCGGCTCGGTTTGCAACATAAAGTTCTTGGGCGACCCGCCACCCAGAATAAAGACCGACGACGTGTGCCCGCTCGACTTGGCGTCATACACAATGGAAGCGGTTTGATTGACATCGCGGTTGACATCGTAGGCCAGCTTGGAATCGCGCAGGGACATGGCCGCCACGTTCATGCCGATGGAACTGTCCCCCGGACTGCTCGTGAAAACCGGCACGCCGCATTCGTAGGCGGCGGCCAGCATCGAACTGTCCTTGAGCCCGAGTTTTCGCCCGCGTTCCGAAACATACCCGCCCAGCAGATAATGAAATTCGTCGGTGCCCATGGACCGCTGAAATTCCGGGCCTTGAATGACCTCCCGCACAAAGGCGTCGGTATCCAGCAGGACATTGAAGTCAAACAGAATATCGTAAATGCGGATGACCCCGTCGCGATGCAGCGCGACGTCATCCAAAAAGGGCGAGCCCTGGTGCAGCGCCATGCCCAGGCCGTAATGGAGATCGTGGTAGAGATTGGCCCCGGTGGAAACGATCCAATCCACGAACCCCGCGCGCATCAGCGGAATGAGGCACGATTTCCCCAGGCCGGCCGGCGTCAGCGCGCCCGTCAGGCTCATCCCGATGAGGCCGTCGTTGGGCAGCATTTTATCTGTCAACAACTTGGCCGCCTCGCGCACGCGTCCGCCGTTGTAAGCCAGAAAGGTTTGGTCCACCAGATCGGCGGCGGACATATTTTTCCCGATGCCCGACGGATTGAGGCGCGGGTAACGGGCGAACTTGGACATTTTACTCATGGCCCGAATCTTCGCGCAACCGCCGCCAAAGGCAACAGGAAACGATCTATTGAGCCTGACCGATCAGGATGCCGCAACGGGGCGCTTCGTCGAATTGGGATGCGCCTTTGGCGGTTGATGCGTGGTCGCCGGAATTTAACCCGCAGCGGATCGGGGGAATCTGCCTCACCCCCCATTAGGGACATGCCCCACTGGTAAATCTGCCGCTCGGAGCGCAAATTGAATCAGTCGAAAGGAGGACATATGAAAATAGTGCTTATAGCCTGTATTGTCACCATGCTCTCAACGACAGGATGCATCATCCGCGACGGGCACGGCTGGCACCACTGGCACGGGGAACTCAAGGTCGCGCCGGTTGTAGCCGAGGCTGGTCCTATACCAGTAACCGTCGTAACGCCTCCAGCAGTCAATGCTCCACCAGAGCTTGTTGTGGCAGCGCCTTAAGGGGATGCGTCAATCATACGGGCCGGATCCTCGATCCGGCCCGGTAATGATTTGGATACGCCGACTGGCAGTCGGCTGTATCCCGGATTGACCATCCGGTGGCCTTCCATCTGTTCAACGCAGGTGTCGTTTCGCCAATTGCCAATCGGCGATACAGCAGATTAACAATCGGTGCTACGAAATCTGACTTGCGCCCGTTCGACTGGTATTCCTGCTTTGACAAGTGATGGCCAAAATCCTTACGGTTAGTTTTCGGGTCTTTATGAAATTTGTCCAAAATCTGACCGTAGCCTTGCTCCTTTTTGTCGCGACCAGTGGCTCGTTAAGCGCGGCTCCTTTGCCTGAGGAGGCTTTGGCCAGGCTCAAGGAGGGCAATGCGCGCTATGTTTCCGGGAACGCGACCCATCCTGATCAGAGCATCGCTTATCGCAAGGATTTGGCCAATGGACAAACCCCATTTGCCGCCATTCTCTCCTGTTCGGATTCCCGTGTGCCGCCTGAGATCATTTTTGATCAAGGCTTGGGTGACCTGTTCTCCATCCGGGTGGCTGGGAATGTCGCCGATACTGACGAGATTGGCACCATCGAATATGGCGTGGGGCATTTGAATACACCATTGCTGGTCGTGTTGGGGCATACGAAATGCGGAGCCGTCACCGCCGTGGTCACGGGGGCGGAAGTGCATGGCAGCGTTCAAAAACTGGTGGAACATATCGTGCCGGCGGTGACTAAGGCCAAAAGCGTCGGCGCAACGGGCGATCAATTGGTCGAAGCGGCCATTGTGAATAATGTGTGGAATTCCATCGCAGATTTGCTCAAGAGGAGTCCCGAGGCCAAAGACCTGGTGGCCAAGGGAAAACTTCAAGTCGTTGGCGCGGTCTATAATCTGGAAACCGGCGAAGTAAAATGGATCGGAGAACATCCCGAGCAAAAAGAGCTGCTGAAAACCACAACCGCCGAGAGTCAACACTAACGGACGGAAGTGATTTTAGGGCAAATCTGCTTAAATCCCGCAAACGCGATGAGAGGTGAGAAGGACAGCGGGTCCTTTGATTGTATGGGGCTTGTCATTGACAACCCCATCATTTACGAATAACAAGCATCATGAAAAACAGATCCATTCTTACCAAGTTTATCATCGCGATCTTTTTTGCCTCAACCGCGCTCTCTCAATCGGCCAACGCGCCTCTGCCGCGGAGCACGCCGGAAGCCCAGGGCGTTTCATCTTCGGCCGTTTGCGATTTTGTCGAGGCGGCGGATAAAATCAACACGCTGCATAGTTTCATGTTGGTGCGGCACGGTTGCGTGGTCGCTGAAGCTTGGTGGAAGCCCGAAGCCGCCGATAAACCGCATGTTTTGCACTCTCTCAGCAAAAGCTTCAATTCGACCGCCGTGGGGTTGGCCATCGAGGAAGGCAAATTAAGCCTGGAGGACCCGGTGCTGAAGTTCTTTCCAAACGACGCGCCGTCCGACCCTTCCGACAATCTCAAGGCCATGACAGTGCGCGACCTGCTCACCATGACTTGCGGCCATGACACGGAGCCGAAAGCTGTGGGCGGAGCCCCATCGGTAAAGCAGTTTCTGGCTCATCCCGTGCCGCACAAGCCCGGCACCCATTTCCAATATAATACCATGGGAGCTTATACCCTCTCCGCTATCGTCACCAAGGTAACAGGCCAGACCTCGCTGGATTTTCTGAAGCCTCGATTGTTCGAGCCTCTTGGAATTGAAAATCCTAAATGGGAAATGAGTCCCGAAGGGAATTCACTGGGCGGGTATGGCCTTTGGCTCTGCACGGAAGACATCGCCAAGTTCGGCCAGCTTTACCTGCAAAAAGGGAAATGGAATGGCAAGCAATTGATCCCGGAAAAGTGGATCGCACAGGCAACGAGCAAGCAGGTGCCAAACGACCAGGAATCCCACTCCAAAATGGGTCCGGATTGGCGGCAAGGTTATGGTTTTCAATTCTGGCAATGCACCCACCATGCCTTTCGAGGGGATGGCGCCGCCGGCCAATTGTGTGTCATGATTCCGGACCAGGATGCCGTGATTGCGATTACGGCTGCCACCGGCGATATGCAGGGTGAGCTAACCACGATCTGGGAGAAACTCCTTCCCGCATTTCAAGCTGCGGCGCTGCCAGAAGATGCCGCTGGACAAGAAAAACTGAAGCAGGTCGTGTCTAAGCTCGAAACCCATCCTGTGAAAAAGGGAACGTGATTGGATCCGCTCTGTCCTGCATGGGTTGGATGCCACGGCCGGGAACCGCGAATGGACTCAGATCAACGCCGATTTCTTAAGAAGGCCGATTTTTTCCGCTCGGTGAGGCTTGTTCGACGCAATTCTTTCTGATCAGTGTCTATCTGTGTCCATCTGCGATTCTAATTGCGTTTTCATTTTGATGGGAAGAGAACCGAGAACGCCTGGATGATGGCTGCTGGATTGGACTTCTTGAGGGGCGCATCGGTGCAATTGGCGGTGATGGCCAGCACCATGCGGGACTCGGGTTGAATCAATAAGATGGAAGTCCCGCCCACTGATCCGCCGGTGTGAAACCAGAGAGCATGGCCTGCTTTGTCCTTCTGGACCTCCCACCCGATGCCATATTGGGTCGCCTTGCCATCGCTGGTTTTTTGCGGCGTGAAAAGCGCAGCGAGCGAGGCGGGCGTGAGGAGTCCCGGCTGCAAATGCGCGGAGCCAAATCGAACCAGGTCTTCCGGCGTGGAAAGGAATCCGCCCGAAGCCCATTTGTAACTGTTGTCCACCTCCGGCTCGAGTTCGAAGCCGCCGCCTTCTTTCAATTTGTAAAAGCGGGTGCGCTGGGGAACGGAACGGGTGGCGTCGTCCGGCATGGTGAACGTCATGGCCAGAGGCGTCCAGACGGCGTCTTGCATGTAGGCAAGAAAGTCGCGCCCCGCCGCGGACTCCATCACCATCCCGATGAGATTGTAACCATAGCTGGAATACGAGTATTTTTCCCCAGGAACGGAAAGCAGTGGATCGTTTTCAAAGATGCGCAATGAATCCCGCAGATGGGTATAATGCCGGTTCAAATAAAACTCCTGGCCCTTGTAATGCCGGATGCCGGCCAGATGCCCGGCCAATTGCCGCGCGGTGATGGGATGCCCTTTGTCGGGGAAGTCTGCTACATAACGGTGGATGTCCGCATCCAAGTCCACTTTGCCCTTTTCCACCAGCAGCATCAAGCCGGCGGCGGTCATCGGTTTAGAGACGCTGCCAATGCGGAACAACGTTTGCGTGGTGACGGGTCGTTTTGCGTCAAGATCGGCCAGTCCGAAGCCTTCCGACCAGATAATCTTCCCATCATGCCCGATTGCGGCAGAAAGACCCGGAACATTCGTGGCAAAATCGGTCAGGATGCGGGATCGTACTTCGCTTACTACTTCTGGCAGTGAAGCCGCGCCCGTCAGGCCGCACATCAATAGCCAGACGATGGCGGGGGCCGACAGCATGGCGAACGACTTTCTTCCGCGAAATTGGCCAAAATTCATGAGTTAAGAACTTTCGCGCAGGTGCGTGCGTGTCGTTGATAAATAAGGTTGGGGTGGCCAACGGGAC
>Ga0206819_10122_pt1 | contig 29200 bp, 28 predicted proteins | sample Alteio_BWOrgCont_87_FD_152855 | JGI IMG/M metagenome (GOLD analysis project Ga0206819, IMG submission 152855) | Enriched cells from forest soil in Barre Woods Harvard Forest LTER site, Petersham, Massachusetts, United States -... | ecosystem: Environmental > Terrestrial > Soil > Temperate forest >... | reverse complement strand
GATGGCAGAGGTGTTTTGCGAAAGGAGGATCACGGAGTTGTCTTGCTGCAGCTGAATCAACAAATTATTTCAACGCGATGCCAATGGGACTGTCCCGCCGCGCAGAGCGAGGGTGTACGCTCCTACATTGGCTACAGACTCGCGCCAAGGTTTGCGCGACTCAGCGAAGGTACTACTCAGCTTTGTCCGTAACTTCATGGATGTCGTAGAATATCGTCGTTCCGCAACTTTGTATTTTTTTTTGGGTTTCAATCACCGTTAAATCCCCTCAGGAGGATCTATATGCTGAATAAGAAAGTGCTTTTGGGAGTTATGTTGAGCATTGGTATGCTGTTGGGAATTGGCGTCTACGCGCAAGCGCCGCCGGTTACCGTTGGACACCGACATCCGAACCTGCAGGCCGCGCAACGTCTTTGCGATCAGGCTTATCAGAAGATCACCGCGGCTCAACAGGCTAACGAGTTTGACATGGGCGGACACGCGGCGAAGGCCAAAGAGCTGCTTGACCAAGCCAGCAGGGAAATCAAGGAAGCCGCTGAATCTGCAAACGAGCACCGGTAAATAGCAGTCATGGTCGGTTTTCAACGGGAAGCTTCGCTGCGGGGAGTTGATTTCGCGGCGGGAGCTTCCCTGTTTTATTTTCTGATGGTAACGATAGTTGACGGCTTTTTTGTGTCGATTTGGGGCTAGTTCCGTTTTTTGAGGTCGCTTGTTACCGAAGTACACCTGCCGGAGACACGTTTACCCTCCGCCCGCACTCCCGTAAGTTAGAAACTCTACTCGCGTGCTGTCCCCGTGGCTCGCGTTCCTCTTGGAGTGTGTGGATGGCTACGCCTGACAAGCTTCAATTCGGTCTTTTGCCGGAGCGGCGGATGGGTTGGCGCACGCTGGCGACCAGCTATGGCATCGAGATTCTCTTTATCTTGTTGCTGCTGGGCGCCGGACTGTTTTATCCAGACACGCTGCGGCTTAAGCAGAGATACACGGTGACCGAGTTGATTCCGACGCCTGATTTGGCGCCGCAGCCGGTCGCACCGCAACCGGAGGCGCAACCCGCGGCGGTGTTGCCGAAGTTGCCTGCACCGGTCGCGTTTCCGGATGCCAAGCTGCTGGTGCCTAAAGATATTCCCAAGCCCAAGGAAGAGGAAAAGGCTCCGCCACTGGAGGCCAAGTTCAAGGCTCCGGAGCTAGCACCGCCGCCGAGCGCGATGCCGGAGAAGATCATTCATACGGGTGCGTTTGGCAGTTCGGCGACGCCGACGGTCGCGGCTCCGATTCAGAAAGTGCAGACGGGAGGATTCGGCGATCCGAATGGCCTTTCGGGACAAGGCAAGGACAACGCGCATCTCGCCTCGGCGAAGCTTGGGTCGTTTGATTTGCCCGACGGACAAGGCAGCGGGAACGGAGCTGGTGGAGCGAAGGGCGTCAAGGGAACAATTGTCAGCGCGGGTTTTGGCAGCGGGATCGCGCAGAGCGACGATCGACCTCGAGTTGCGGCGGTGCAGAATGCGGGATTCGCGGGGCCAGAGCTTTCACACAGTGCGGTGAAGGTAGCGCAATCGGATAACGGTCCGGCGGATACGCAGGTAGAAATTGTTTCTAAACCGCGTCCGGTTTATACGGCGGAAGCCGTGCAGCTCAAGCTGGAGGGAGAAGTACTGTTGGAGGTGTTGTTCAGCGCAAACGGGCAGCTGCATGTGATTCGCGTGGTTCGCGGCCTCGGTCATGGGCTGGACGAAGCGGCGGTAACCGCAGCGAGCCAGATGCGATTCAAGCCGGCTTTGCGCAATGGCTCTCCGGTGGATTCTACGGCAATCGTGCATGTGGTGTTTCAGTTGGCGTACTGAAGTCTTGGAAGCGATTCGATTTTGGCAAAGATTAGAGAGGATCAGAGTCATGCGTAGTTGGAAATGGATGCTCGTGTTTTTCCCGATGATCGCGTTGAGTGCGTTGGCGCAACAGGCAACGGATCAGCCCGCGTCGACTGGGACCGCACAACCGGTCGCAGTGCAAGCGAATGTTGCCACGTCGCAGCCGTCGACCACGTCTACGACGAAGACTTCGACGACAGCGAGCAATCCAATGGCTCCGCCAACGACCATGGATCAGGTGGTGGATCGGGCCATCCAACGTGAACATGGCTTGATGGAAATGCTGAAGAAGCGAACGCCGCTGGTGGAAACTTATCTGCAGAATCTGAAGCCCGATGCGAAACTCGGCGCCGTGCCCAGCCAGGACCACTATTTTCTGGGACGCCTCGATATGGGGTCGACCGTCGACCGGCGCGACTATCTTTCGAAAGACGAAAGCTTCGAAAAGAATTTGCTGGGCGGCTTCACCAAGATGTTCAAGTTCGAATACAAACCCATGGGCTTCTCCTGGATGATTTTTGCCGACCATGAGGAATTTGACCGCGCTCATTACGGCTTCAAGTATGTGCGACGCGAGTTTCTGGGAGATGTTCGCTGCCTGGTGTTCGATGTGAGTCCGAAACCGGATGCGGGCAAAGGCCGCTTCCAGGGACGGATCTGGGTGGAAGATCAGGATTACAGCATTGTCCGTCTGAACGGAACCTACGTGCCGCGGCCGAGAAATGCTTACTACTTTCACATGGACAGCTGGCGCCTGAATCTAATTCCTGGCTACTGGGTGCCGGCGTACATCTATAGCGAAGAGGGTGACTTCAGCTACGGCTCCAAGGACAAGTTCGCGTTCAAGGCGCAGACTCGCATTTGGGGTTACGACCTGAAGAAAAGTACGAAGGAGGACGAACTCACCCAGATCAGTGTTGACTCGGTAAAGGACGAGACACCCTCGACTGCGGATGCGTCTCCGTTGGAAGCCCAGCGCCAATGGCAGCAGCAGGCTGAAGACAATGTGATAGTGCGCTTAGAAGAATCTGGCTTGGTGGCTCCGGCAAGCGACATCGACAAAGTTCTGCAGACTGTCGCCAATAATCTGATCGTCACAAATAACCTCGAGCTGGGACGTCCGGTGCGAACCCGGGTCATGATTACTTCTCCGCTGGAGACGTTTAGCGTGGGCAATACCATCGTGGTGAGCCGCGGCTTGATCGACGTGCTTCCCGACGAGGCCTGCCTGGCAATGGTGCTCTCGCACGAACTGGCCCATATCGCTCTGGGACACAATCTGGGCAGCAAGTTTGCCTTCAATGACCGTTTGCTATTCTCTGACGAATCGACTTACACGAATTTCGGCTTCCGGCACAGTCCGGAAGAAGAAGCCGCGGCCGACGCAAAAGCAATGGAATTGCTGAAGAACTCGCCCTACGCTCAAAAGCTCGATGGGCCTTCGTTGTTTTTGAAAGAGCTCTCTGCGCGGGCTCCGTCGTTGCCCGCGCTGTTGACGGCTCATTTGGGCAACAGCTTTACCACGGATAAAGGCCAGTTGATCAGGCTGTCGGTGCTCACGAAGACGGGCCCGGCTTTGGATCCGACAAAACTCGATCAGATTGCGGCGCTGCCTTTGGGAGGACGCGTCAAGCTGAATCCCTGGACCGACCATGTGGAACTGATTAAAGCCGCGCCGGTGGCCATTACCTCCGCGCGCGACAAGATGCCGCTTGAGGTCACGCCGTTTTTCCCGCGACTTAGTCGCCTGACGACAGATGCTACTGCGGGCAACGCGACGGCAGCGGCCAACACTACGCCGAGTAACTAGACCAACTGGAGAACGGGCACCCTCGCCTTTTGCTGACCCAGGAAGTCTCCAACACGTTGAAGGAAGCGCAGGTCGGAACCGGAAGAAATTCCGGAGTTCCGGCCTTCGTTATTTTGGTCTCAACTATCTCGGAGGCTGAGATCGAAATTGTTGCATCAAATTATGGGACTGGCTTTAGTTCTTGAGGTGACGATTCGTTTCATTGAGGTTGGACATGAAAGTTGAACGGCGCACAGTGGAGCTGTCGGCTTATCCGGACCTAGTCGTGATTTATCTAGGCATGAAAGTGAATGCCCTTACTGGAGTCAAGACTTTGCTCGGCTTCGGACCGAAAATTCAGAATTCTGTGGCCGCGAAGCCTGACGGCTTGCTGCTGCACGAATCGTTTGTCTTCTCGCTGCTGCCTCCGCATGTGGGAATGCGGCAGTATTGGCGCGATTTTGAGTCGCTCGAGCGATGGTCGCGCTCCGAGCCGCATATGCAGTGGTGGAAGACGTTTCTACGCGACTCCGGCGGCACCGGATTCTGGCATGAAACTTATTTCAGCCGCGGCGGCGTCGAGGCGATTTATGACGATATTAAAGTTCCGGTGGGGCTGTCGGCGTTTGCTCCGACGAAGATCGCGCGAGGTCCCATGTTTTCGGCGCGAACCCGGCTGGGCGTTAAGGGAAGCGAGACTGTTCCTGCGCCTTTTAGCGAGGCGAATCTGTATGGCGAGTCGAAAGGATGACTCTGATTGTAGTGGGAGGGATTACTCGTCAGAAGCTGCGCAAAAGTCGGGAGTGAGGCCGGTCAAGGCTTCGTCGTCGTGGCGCCCGAGGAGCTCATCGAGTAGCTGCTGCGTGGAGGGGCCGTCTTCCAGATATGACTTGGAATCGAGGTCGACGAGTTGCTGTGCCCGGTCGAGGCTCAAGAGTTCTTCTCCGGTTGCGTTCATTACCAAATTCCACTCCGTCAAGGCTCATTTACTACCCCTCGATTATCTGGGAAGGTGGGTACTTTCGATAGATTACCAACGGTCGTGATCTTATTCGAGGTGACGGGGATAAGCCCCTCAGGCGCTGGCTCGTCCAAAGGATATGTGGCAAGTCCGGGCTACGGTTGGCTTTTCGCTTTTCCCGGCAGTCCCGCGGGGTTCTCGTGAGTGCGTTCCCGGAAACCGCCTTTCAATCCCGTCGCCAGGGAGACGCTGGACTCGCCGAATTTATCGCGCAGGCGGTCCGCCGCTGAAAGTGCCTGTTGCCAACGCTGACGGCGCGCGCCTTCGAGCATGTCGTCTTGTTGAGGCGCGCTCTCGAAAGACGATGCGTGCACACCCAACAAACGTATTTGGCTTCCCTTGCGCCAGTTCTTGCGGAACAAAGTGCGGACTTGTTCGAAGATTTCGGTGTCGAGTTGCGTGGGCGCGGACAAGCTATGTGCGCGCGTAATGGTGGTGAAGTCTTTGTAGCGCAGCTTGAGTTGGATGGTGCGCGCGTGTAATCGTGCTTCGCGCAGGCGGCGGCCAACCATCTCAGAGAGACGCATCAAAGTGGACTCGATCTGCTCCGGATCGGCGGTGTCTTGGTTGTAAGTGTGTTCGTGGCTGATGGACTTGGGGGCCATGTCGGCACCGACTTCTGTATCGAACCATCCGCCGGCGTCCTCTCCGCGTGCTTTGCCAGCCAGTGCCAGACCCCATTTGCCGAAGTGCTCTTCGAGGAATGCGTCCTCGAAGCGAGCCAGATCACCGACCCGCTGAATGCCCATGGTGTGCAGGTTTTGCTCCGTCACTTTGCCGACACCCGGGATATCACGCACATCGAGCGGAGCAAGAAATTTCGCCTCCTGTCCGGAAATGACCCAGAGAATTCCGTGTGGCTTGGCCTTGGCGGAGGAAACTTTCGCAATCAGTCGTGAACTGCCGATGCCGATGGAGCAATTCAGTTGCGTGTCCGACTTAGTCTTCTGGTGAAGAGCATGCGCGGCGCATAAGGGTGGGCCATGGAGACGCGAGGTTCCGGTCATGTCGAGATAGGCTTCGTCAATTGATGCCATCTCGACCAGCGGCGAGAAGGAAGTGAGTACACGGTAGACTTTCTCGGAACACTCGCGATAGCGCTCCGGATGCCCATTCACAAAGATGGCGTGAGGACAGAGCTTGGCCGCGGTGCGCAGCGGCATAGCCGAGTGCACTCCGAATTTGCGGGCTTCGTAAGATGCGGCGGAGACTACACCACGCTCGTCGCGCTGGCCTCCGACAACCACGGCTTTGCCTTTCAGCGCGGGATCAAACAGCTCTTCCACCGAGACGAAGAATGCATCCATGTCTACGTGAAAGATGGTTTTGCCGAGCGTGGACATAGGCGGACAGGAGGATTCCTGGGGGAATTGTATCAGCGGGCAGTTTCTTCGAGCGAAAGGCTGGCCGGGCGCGCGGAGCCGTTCGCTCAGGGCGACAACGGAACCAAGACTGACGAATCGAGGTCGGGCTGTCGCACGTGCGGTATTTCCAGATCCGGCATGGGACTACCGGCGAAGAGGCGTCGGCAAGGCTTTGCCATCAACCGGGCCCAGCGGCCGGACCACGTAACGCGCGCGCTATCGGTGGCAATGCCGGTATCGGCATACATCATCCGATAAATTCTCGAGATAAGCACAAATGCCAGCCGCCCACGTTTCGACTTGATAAATTTCGAGCGCTTCCAAATGGGACGCCAGCTGTAAAAACTGTCCCATACACCCTGAGTACGGGAACGGATTTCTTCGCCAGACATTGTGGGATGGTCCCAATAAAGCTTGGGCCGGAGGGCCTGCGGAATGAGCCACCGGCGAGTGAGCGGAATTCCACCAACCGTTGGCGGGTTGCTGCCGAGCGTTTGTTCCCAGCGTTTGAAATCCACAGTTCCGGGATAGGGGCTCAGCATTACGAATTGCGCGAAGGTGCATTCGGCGCTGATGGCGGCAGCGGCCGTGGCTGCGAAGGTTTCCGGACGGTCACTGGGCAAACCAAAGATGAACGAGCCGAGTACATGCACGCCGTGACGCCGGAAGGTCCGCAATTGTTCGGTGAGTTTCTCGCCTGCGAAGTTGAAGTCTTTGTAGACGTCCTTCAACCCCTCCGAAGTTACCGACTCCACCCCCACCAGCGCTCCCTTGATGCGGGCGGCTTTCATGGCATCGAGAAACTCCACATCCTCGGCGGCTTCCATCGTAATTTGAGTGAAGAAAACCATGTCATCCGGAAGCTGCGCGAGACGAGACATCAGCTCGAAGCGGTCCGCGCGAATCGATTCGAGTTCCTTCAGGCGTGCTGGATTCTTTTGTTGCTTCGCCAGGGCAAGGTCTGTAAGAGTGACGGGATAGAAGTTGTCATCGGCGAGAGCGATGAAGCGAAACCCAAGCCGGCGCAGGTGCACGACCTCTTCGACGACCACGTCGGAAGCGCGCTGGCGCGGCCGTTGGCCGTCGGTGCGCCAGACCGAGCAGAAGGAACAATGCTTTGGGCAACCGCGAACGGTTTGCACCGAAGCCCACATATAGCGGTTGCGTGGAACGAGATCCCAGCGCGCTGCGACGAAGTCGCTGGCCTCGATCTGGCCGCCAACGTAGAGGGATTGGGGAACGCCCTCGCGGCAGTCGGTAAGCACCTTTGCCCACGCAATGTCTCCATCGCCCTGCACCACTGCGTGTGCACCCCCCAATTCAATCGCTTCATTCGGATAAAGCGTAGCGTGAATTCCACCGAAGATTACATAGGCTCCGCGGTCGCGCGCCATATTGCCGATTTCGTATCCACGCAGGGCATTCGCGGTGTGAATGCCAATACCGACCGCATCGCCGGAAGCAATTGATTCAGGCCGCACTTGAGATAGAGTCTCGTCAACCAGGATGGGATCGCCGAAGCTTCTCGGGGTCGCTGCCGCCAGGACGTACTGCCAGCGTGGAGTAATGACCGCTGTCCCAAATGAGACACTACTCGGATTGATGAGATGAACCTTCACGCGGAGAGCCTTGAAACCGAGCTCAATCGCCTCTTGCGATAGGGCTCGCGCAAAATCACAGGCTCCGCGTCGTTTCATTCACTCAGAAAGGCGCGGGAGTTTCGATTGTGGCAGGGAGCGGGAGTTGACGGTCGGTCTACTCTCTCGGCCTGAAATCAACCCAAGAATTCAGAAGCGCCGCAAGGTGGGTCCGAAAGAAGCGGCCACCTGCACACTAACCCAGTGCGCAAGCGTTGTCAAGATTCGTGACAACTAATTGTCATCTTTAATGACAGCCGCAGTTTCGAGTTGGAGCTGGAGTGACACGGCAAACGCACGCGAAAAACACCTAAACTGCCGTCAGCACATGATTCGCGACGTTCCGCGCCTGGCGCACGCGCTCGTAGACGCGGGCGTATTCTTTAGCCGAAGCGTTCCAGGAGAAGTCTTTATTCATCCCATTGCGCATGAGAGTCTGCCAGGAGGGGTGATCGCGGAAAGCCTTGAGCGCCTCTCTGATGGTCAGCAAGAGGGCTTCGCCGCTATAGTCGACGAACTTGAAGCCGGTTCCGCGGTTGGTGCGCGGCTCCCAGGAATCGATGGTGTCGTCGAGGCCGCCGGTGGCACGCACGATCGGAACGGTGCCGTATTTCAAGCTGTAAATCTGATTCAGTCCGCAGGGTTCGTACTTCGAGGGCATCAGGAACATGTCGCTACCGGCTTCAATCTTGTGGGCGATGGCATTGTCATAGGCAATCTTGACCGCGATCTTTTGGGGAAACTGCCTCTGAATGCGCGCGAACATTTCTTCGTATTGCTTATCGCCATTACCGAGCACAACGATGATCATCTCTTCCCGCGCCAGGCGATCCACTATTTGCGCAATTAGATCGAAGCCTTTCTGCGAGGCGAAGCGGGAAACGATGCCGATGACTGGTAGATTTAAGTTTGGGCTGGTCACTTCGAAAGTCGCGAGTAAATCCTGTTTACACTTGGCTTTCCCGGATAAATCCTGCGGCGAGTACTTGGCTGCAATGAACTTGTCGGATTCCGGGCTCCACTCATCGTAGTCGACGCCGTTGAGGATTCCGGCCACGGTCGATGCACGGCCGCGCAGCACGCCTTCCAGTCCAAAGCCGAATTCCGCAGTCTGGATTTCATGGCTGTACTTGCGGCTTACCGTGGTGATGAAATCGGAGTACACCAGCGCGCCTTTGAGAAAATTCACTTGCCCGAAGAATTCCATTTTGTCGATGGCCAACAAGTCCCAGGGCAGAGTCAGCAGCGGCAGAGTGTCAGCGGGAAACAAGCCCTGGTATCCCATATTGTGAATGGTAAAGACGGTACCCACTTCGCGGAAGGCTGGGTCCTCCGCGTATTGCGTTCGCAGAAGGACTGGGATCAGGGCGGATTGCCAATCATGACAATGAAAAATGTTGGGGACGCCGAGAATCTTTGAGGCTTCTAGTACAGCCCGGGAAAAGAGCGCAAAGCGTTCGGCGTTGTCGGGATAGTCGCCCGCTGAAGTCCCATATAATGACTCGCGGTCAAAATATGGAGGATAGTCCACAAAGTAAAAGCGCACGCCCGAGTGGCTGCCGGCGGTGACGACTGAGCAGAACCGGTAGCGATCGTCGAACGGAATCGTAATACTGCTGACGACTGTCTCAGCATCGGAGAGCTTGGTCTGGCGATAGCGGGGGACGTATACGCTGACCTGGTGCCCGGCGGCGACCAGCGCTCGCGGGAGCGCGCCCACGACGTCGGCCAATCCGCCGGTCTTGGAAAAAGGCACGCACTCCGAGGCAGCAAAAGCGATATGCATGAGAACAGCCTCCGAACAATGGGCCCGGGCTTCGGCGCAAGTTAATATAGAAGGGCGCGATGGAAGCACGCCCGTGCGCGGAAACTCACGGGTGAAAGTTCAGTGTAGTCGCGCGAAAGAAAGAGGGTCAATGTGCCTAAAGTATCTGCCGCGCGTCCGACGCCGAGAACGCCCAAATTGGGCCAGCATTTTCTCGCCGACCCATCTGCCGCAGTACGCATTGCCGACGCCTTCGGAGATCTATCTCAGAGCACGGTACTCGAAATCGGCGCGGGACGCGGCGCCCTGACTTCCCTGCTCGCCCGGCGCGCCCGGCGCCTCATCGCCATCGAACTCGATCGCGTTCTGGCGGCTCAACTGCGTATGAAGTTTTCCCTGACCCCAAACGTCGAGATCATCGAGGGCGACATTCTGGCCATAGATTTCGACACGCTGTTCGGGCCTAAACCCGGCAGCACGCGTCCGGGTATGAATCATCAACCGGAGCAGGTGAAGGTCGTCGGCAATCTTCCTTATTTCATTACGTCCGATATCCTGCTGCGGCTCTTCGCTTATCGAAGGTACTTCGAGACGATTGTGCTCATGGTGCAGCGCGAGGTCGCGGACCGACTGGTCGCGCAGCCCGGATCCAGCGAGTATGGCCTGCTTTCAGCCACCGCTCAGCTCTATGCGAGGGTCGAGAAACTATTCACGCTGCCGCCGGGCGCGTTTTCGCCGCCGCCAAAAGTACACTCCGCGGTGGTCCGGCTGATTATCGATTCCCGCATCGAGGGCCTGAACGTGCCCGAGGCGGGCTTCATCGACTTTCTCAGGAAGTCGTTCGGACAGAAGCGGAAGACACTCTGGAACAATCTGAAGTCGGACTACGAACCCAAGGCCCTGCGCGCAGCGCTCGAAGAGGCGGGAGTAAAACCGACTGTCCGAGCCGAAGCTTTGTCTTTAGAGAAGAGTGCGGCAGTATTCAGGGCATTGCTAAAGGACAAAGCGTAGTTGAAGTATCCAAAGTAGGTCACGGCGTTTCCTGAAGCACGAGGAGATGCACAATGCATTCGATGGTTCGTCCTCCCGCCGTAGCTGGACGCTTTTATCCGCGCGACCGCGATGCTCTGCAAAAGGACCTCGAGGCTTATGTCTCGACTCAGGAAGTGAGCACGCCGGCGTTAGGCTGTGTCGCGCCGCATGCCGGTTACATCTACTCGGGCGCAGTCGCGGGCGCGGTCTTCGCCAACGTCGAACTGCCGCCCCGGGTTATTGTGCTTTGCCCCAATCACACTGGCAGAGGGCATCCTCTTGCCATTGTGAGCAGTGGTGCGTGGCAGACGCCGCTGGGCGAAGTGCCAATCGATTGCTCTTTGGCGGACGCGCTGAAGAGAAATTTTCCTCCTCTGACTGAGGATGCCGATGCCCATCGCAACGAACATGCGATCGAGGTCGAATTGCCATTTCTGCAAGTCCGCCGGAACGATTTTAGATTTGTGCCGATCGCGCTCGGTACGAGGCAGTTCGATATTTTGGAAAAGCTGGGCGAAGCGATAGCCGAGACCGTGCAGGGGCAGAATGAAAGAATCCTGATTGTCGCTTCGAGCGACATGAACCATTACGAGAATGATGCAGTCACTCGAGTGAAAGATCAGAAGGCGATCGAACGAATACTGGCGCTGGATGCGAAGGGATTATTCGAGGTGGTGGTAAATGAAAAAATAAGCATGTGCGGTCTTGGCCCGACCGTGGTTATGCTCACTTCGGCAAAGCGCCTGGGTGCAACGTCTGCCGAACTGATTAAGTACGCGACCTCAGGGGATGTGTCGGGCGATCGTGAAATGGTTGTAGGCTACGCGGGCCTGGTGGTGCGGTAAGGTTTTGTGACAGAAAATTTGCCCGGCAACCGGACGGAACGTGCGGGTATCCATTAGCGTTGCTGACTATCGGGATGGTTCAATCCTCCGCGTTCGTGCCGGAGATGACTTCTTCCAAAGGATCTTCATATTCTCCCGCCAGGCTAAAGTCGTTCTGTCCGAAATCGTCGTTTTCGCCGGGGGTGCCGGATTGTTTCTCCAGCTTGCGCTGTTGTCGCTTTTCTAGTTTCTCGCGCTGCTTGTCCTGACGCGAGCGCTCCTTCTGGCGTTTGTTAAAGCTTGAGCGACTTCGACCAGCCATACCCACCTCCAGGAATGATTTGCGATGCGATCCATGCTAAACATCATCCGTTCTGGGACCTGCCGAAAACCTAAGGCGCGGTCGGCTCGGGATGGATCGCGGATTTCGCCTTCTTCGGCGCACTCGCTTGATTTGGCTTAACCGCCTCAGTGTGGGCCAGGGCCAAGTCGCGTAACCGGCGCTGAATGTTCTGTTTACGCTGACGATTGGCGCGGGACTTGTCTCCATTGATTAACGACATCGTTGCCTCCTGACGAACCTCGGCGTTAGACCCGTCTCGATCGCGAAGGGCGCAAGGCTGGTTGCGATTATCTTCGTGATCAAGGTCTGACATCAGTATACGCGATTTGCTCCGTTCGAGAGAACATTACCCAAGGACGCACGGTACACCGGGCAGATGTCTCAGGCGCACACACGCTCCGGCGGGTGGCACCTATATATTTCGGAGGTGCGGGATAAAAAACGCTATCGAACGTCTAACCCAGGCAGCAGTAAATGGATGATGGAATCTGAACGAACTGTGGCGCGCGAGTAAAACTGACGCCGGACCCGAAATCCAGTTATCAGGAGACATAACATGCGTGGTTTGGTCTTGCTGTGGCTTGCCTTTTTCTTCCCGGCGCAATACGACTCGAAAAGTCCGCCGACTCAACCCGTCGAGGGCACCTCGTCGTCGCAGACTCCCACCTATACTGCCGACGGCCGTCTCATGTTTCCGGCCAACTACCGCGAATGGGTCTACCTGACTTCGGGAATCGACATGAGCTACAGTCCGAACGGCATGGCCAACCACTCAATGTTCGACAACGTTTTTGTTAGTCCGGATTCATATAAGGCATTCCTCCAGACTGGCACGTGGCCCGACAAAACCATGCTTGTACTGGAGGTTCGCGAGGCGGGTAGCAAGGCTTCGATTAACAAGAGCGGTCATTATCAGATGTCCGATGTGATGGGCCGGGAAGTCCACGTCAAGGACGAAGCGCGCTTTCAAGGTAAGTGGGCATTTTTCGGATTCGACGACGCAGCGACCGCCAAACAGGTTCCCAAGGAGGCGGCGTGCTACTCCTGCCACGAACAACACGCCGCTGTGGATACAACGTTCGTGCAGTTCTATCCCACGCTAATTGAGATAGCCAAGAAGAAGGGCACGCTGAGCGTGAGCTATCTCAAGGACGAGGCCGCGAACGCGAACAAATGATGGATGGAGGGTCAAAAACGCGGTCGTTCTGAGCGGAGCTGCCGTCGCGAAGGCGGCAATGCAGTCGATGGTGACCCAAAGATTGAGAGAACTCCCTTATTTATTTCTGGCAGTCCCCTTGCATTCTTTGATCCTTCGACTCCGCGTCTGCTGCGCCCACGCAGCAGACACTCCACTCAGGACAACAGAGACGGGCTAGACGACCCCTTACCAAACCCTACAAGCGTTCTCGCGGACCATGGGCTGTCCTTTATGGCAGCCGAAGGCCTTGGCGAATTCCGGCATATTTGAAACGACGTTGTTCACGCGGTACTTGTCCAGCGGATGTGGATTCATCAGCAGGATGGTACGCATCATTTCGGGACGCAAGTTGCCGCACCAGATGTGGGCGTAGGACAGGAAGAAACGTTGTAGCGCGGTCAGGCCGTCTTCGCCCTTGGTATCGAGACTCTGGCCTTTGGCCTTGAGATCCGTATCCAGCGCGGATAGTGCCAGATGAATTCCGCCGTTGTCGGCCGTGTTCTCGCCCTGGGTCAAGCGGCCGTTTTGCTGCACGCCGGCTTCAGGGACGAATTCGGTGTACTCGTCGGCGATGCAGTCGCCGCGTTTATCGTAGGCTTTGGCGTCGGCATCAGTCCACCAGTCGCGCAGATTTCCGCTCTCATCGAACTTTCGACCCTGGTCGTCATAGCCGTGGATGGTTTCGTGTCCGATCACAGCGCCGGCGGCTGCATAGTTGACTGTATCGTCTTTGGTGGGATCGAAGAATGGCGGTTGCAGAATTCCCGCTGGAAAGTTAATGGTGTTGGTCTGGGCATCCTCATAAGCGTTGACCGTGGGCGGCGTCATGCCCCATTCAGTTCGATCGAGCGGTTTGCCAATCTTCTTGAGCTGGCGATCCATCTCGAAGGCTGCGGAACCCTCTACGTTGGCCAGATGGTTGTCTGCGGTAATCTGCAAAGCCGAGTAGTCGCGCCAGTGGTCGGGATATCCGATTTTGTCGATCTGAGCGGTTAACTTAATCCGCGCCTGTTTCTTGGTCTCTGGACTCATCCAATCCATGGTATCGATTTCCTGGCCCAGCGCGGCTTTGAGTGCGTTTACCATCTCCTGGACACGCTCCTTGCTCTCCGGTGGGAAGGCGCGAGCTACGTAGGCCTGCCCCAGCAATTGCCCGATGTCGCGGTCTTCCGATTGAATGCATCGGCGCCAAAGCGGCTGAAGCTCTTTCGCGCCGAATAGGGTTTGAGGAAAAAACGTGAAATCTTCGTTCACGAAATCCTCGCTCAACGCGCCCGCCAGACCGTTCAGCAATTGCCATCGGAAATATGCTTTCCAATGATCGAGGGGCTCGGCTTGAATAAGTTGCTCGGTGCTGCGAAAGAAATCGGGCGAGGTCACGATAAACTTCCCTGTAGCCGGACCGTGAACCAGTTGCAGATAACGGCTGAATTCAAAGGATGGAGTCAGCTTCTGGACCTCGGCCAGGCTCATTTCGTGATCGAGATTCTTGGGATCGCGCCGTTTGACGATTTCCATCGCCGACTTGGCCATCGACGTTTCCATTTGCAGGACGACGTCTGCGTCCGCCTTGGCTTGCGCCGAAGGTACGCCAGAGAGTTCCAACATGCGAGCGACATGGGCGACGAATTTGCTTCGGATCTCGACCGATTTCGCATCATCGTTCAAATAGAACTCGCGGCCGGGCAGCGACATTCCTCCTTGATCAAATTGCCCGATGACGTGGGTCGTATCGTGAAAATCAGGCTGTGCGCCGAAACCGAACAACGCAGCGTAGGTCTCCGGATCGGCGGGATTCCAGGCCCCGGAGATTGAGCGGTGGAGACTGGCCACGACGTCGACGATGTCGGCCTTGCTGCGCATGGCTTCGATCTGGTCTAACTGAGGCCGTAAGGTGGAGAGGGCATTTGCATTTCTCTGTTGCTGATTGGTGCAGGCCGACCAGTAATCCCCAACCTTCTGTTCGACTGGCGTGCGCTCCGCGGCTGGCTTCGCAGCGACTTCGAGCACGGTCTGGTGCAGGAAAGTTTCATTCCACAGTTGCAGCTTTCCGAAGGAGTCCCAAAACACTTCATCGGGAGGCACGGGATTGTCCGCGATCCATCGATTGCAAGAGTAAGCGTAGAAATCCGTGCAGGGGTCGACTGATGTGTCCACCTTTTTCGGATCGAAGTGATCAAGCTGGGGAGCGGTCTTGCTGGAATCTTGCATCGCCGCAGTTTGGGCGAACGCAGCTTGGGTAAATGTAACGAATACGCAGCAGGTCATCAAAAATAAAAATGATCTCATGTTAGCTGTCCTCAGGGTTCTGTTACTGCGCGGACAGACAGCTTAGCACGCGGTTTCACTCTTGACATTTCATTATTCTCATCGGGTTAAGCACCGGAAATGTGAGGGCATAACATGACAACGATTCACAGATTGTGCGGCCAGCCGCCGTCCTTCGGGAGACTGGCGCGTTCCTGGTATCAAAAAGAAAAGGCGGTCCGAAGGCCGCCCTTGCGATGCCAGACGCTCGATGGCGCTACCGATGACCACTGCCGGCATGACTCTGACCGGCGCTCGAATGAGATGTGCTGGAGGCGCTGCCAGGCCGTGCTCCGGCTTGCGGGCCCGGCGCAGCATAGACGCCGTGCCACCAATCGATGCCAACGGGGGCGGTGTGAACTCTAGCCGTCGCAGATCCTTGCTGTTGAGCGGTGCTAGAAACTTCTCTCAGATTCTTGATACCGCCACGAGGAATTCCGAGTCCCGCCGAGTTCTTCGAGATTTCCATGCGGCTAAACAATCCTCCGAGCTTGATGGGCATGGGGCCGCGGTTTACGACGACGGTTCCCTGACCCGTGGACGGAGGCTGCGGCAAAACAAAGTTCGATGGAGCGCCCAGGACTCTGGGAGCACTCGATCCCACGAAAGAACCACCGGGCTGCCAAGCCCACGCGCCGGTGGGCAGGTAAACCCAAGAGCCGGAGTGGTACGGCGTCCAACCCCAAGGATAGGCTGACACCCAGCCATATCCCAAGCCGGGGGCAAATGCCCACGCGCCGTTCATGAATGGATCCCAGCCTGCGCCTGCGAAGTAAGGCTGCCACACATTGCCATAGCCGGGCACGTCAGAAAAAGCGCCGTAATAATTGAGATCGCTGGTGCCGTAGGCGTACGGCGAATAGCTGCTATAAGAATTGCTGGCGTATTGCTGGTGATACTGATTCTGTTCTTTATCCCACGCGTCGTAGGGATCCGGTTCGGTATTCTTGGCCAAGGTGTAGTGATCGCCGTCGGTCAAGTCAAAGGATGCAGAATGGTTTTTACTGACCGCAACCGATCCCGACTCACCTTCTATCTGCAGATCGCCGTTGAAGACTGCTAGCGTCGCCGCGGTGTCGCCCATTTCAATCCGGAAGTGTGCGGAGTGAGAGGCGGAGAGATTCTCATGGGCAAAGGTGAGAGAGAACTCGTCATCCTTAGCCCCTGCGAAGTTGACGTAGACGGTACCCTCTTGCAGATGCATCGCTGAAACTTTCGCCCCGGAGTCGCGTAGGGAAAGCTGCGAAAATGTGATCACAGTGTTGGGAGTAATGCGCAGGGTGCTGCCGTCCTCGAACTCGACCTCTGCGCGTCCATCTCGCTTGGCCTCTAGCTTCACGCCTTTAGTAATGGGTAGATTGAGGAAAGCCTTCTCGAAGCCCTGTCCGGTGTTGCGGTCGACTTGAACGTCACCCTGGACCTCACTTAAGCGCACCACGCGAGCGTTCGAATCAGCAAAGGCGCAAACGGTGAGAAGAAGACAAGACGCGACCCCTGCGCTGAGCAGCATCTTGATACGCAACGTAGACATGGAACACCCCCGGGAAGGCCCCACCTGCGACATTAGAACATGATTTACGCTATTTTGTTGTCTGAAAATTGTTATATTTTGATTGCTGAGACGTTTATTTGGCTCCCTCACGGGAATGGTCGAGCAAGCGTTGCGCCCTAGCGCGGACTGCATTGATCACCGCCGGATCATCCCCAATTCTCTGCAAGATCGGGGCCACCGAAGAAATCTCTTCGAGGCCCCCACTGTTCGCCATTTCTTCCATTTTTTTCAGTTCTTCGTCCAAGGCAAGCTTCTGGTAGTGAAAGTAGTAATCGAGCCGGTGGCCGAATTCCAGGGTAGTGGACAGGGATTGGAAGAACGCGGTCAATTCCTGCACGGCGGGAACAGGAGAATAGTTGTAGGTCGCGCGCGTGCTTTTCTGTGCATCCTTGTAGGTTAGAGTTTTGGTTCCGGTGGAAGCCAAATTCTTTTTCTTGGAATCGATCTCCCCTTCGAAATAATGGGCTCGCTTGGTCAGATCGAAGATGCGGGTTCGATTGGATGCTGACATTGTGAAATCGGAATGAAAAGGATCGCCTTCATCGGATTGCGGACTGAGTTTGCCGTCAGAGTCATACGACGCGCCGCCGTCTTCGGACACAGAAATGACGTAGTGAGCCGGCTCGGAGCCGGGAAAGTCAAAGGTAAAACGAACCGTAGCTACGTCAGTTTGCTGGCCTTGCGCAGAAATCAGGCAGCACAGAATCACCCATACGAACCGGTGAATGGAAAACCGGAACTGGGCCAGGTACTGAGACAAGCGCATGTTTAGAAGATTATGCCAAAGCTGCACACGCGGCGAATCCATCATTCATGCCCGCTGGCGTTCGAGGGTCGCCGAAGTATGGAGGTGGCAGATTGCAATCGCGAGAGCGTCGGCGGCGTCCGGAGGCTCGGGGATCTCGGCCAAACTCAACAGCCGCGTGACCATGTGCTGCACTTGCTGCTTCTCGGCCCTGCCGTAGCCAACTACTGCGGACTTGATAGAGAGCGGGGAATATTCGGCGACTTCGAGGCCTGCCGACGACGCTGCCAACATCGCCACTCCGCGGACCTGTCCCAGCTTCAGCGCGGACTTCACATTCAAGGCGTAGAAAACATCTTCGATGGCAACTCGATCAGGTCGGTGTTCGACGATGATCGCGCCCAAGCGGTCGAAAATCGTCGACAAGCGCGCCGACATGGCGGCACGGGGAGAAACTTTTACCGCGCCACAGGTAAGGCAAATCAACTTGCCATCGTGACAGAGCTCGACTACGCCGTAGCCGGTGTACTCGGTTCCACAATCAATTCCGAGAACGCGCATTCACCAGAGTCTAGCATTCGGCTCGGAGAATTTTGTTTACTCACTCGGTCTGAGTTCTGCTCATCCAGGCTAGCAACATTTTGGACGACGGGCCTTGATCTGTTCCTGTTCTCGCAGAAACGCGGCGTAAGCGCTCGGAGAAGAACTCGTTCCGTGATGCGCAAGAAAGCGCGAATACGCGGACTCGTCGAAAATCTCTCGAAGCGCTTCAACAATCGTCCCAACCATTTGCCGTAGCTGCGTCATCCCTGTTCCTCCACGGCAAACTGGGTCAGGACGAACGGAGACTCCTTCGTCCTGGCCTGCAGACGACCCGAGATCACTCTTGCCCACAAAAACCCAGACTCCAGCAAAACCAACGCTACCATACAAACCAATACTCCGGTCACAACTGCGTCGAGGCGGTCGTTGAAGATCAATCGTGAAGTCTCGTGACTGGAGGGCGACGAAGCAAGCTTACGGGCATGGGCCAGAAATCCAATTCGTGGGTTGGAGTCGAACATCTTCTCCCAGGACGCGGTAAATGTCACCGCGACCAGCCATGCGAGCGGGATCAGAGTCACAAAGGAGTAGCGGGCCTTGCCCATCTTCACGATAATCGTTGTGGCGACGCAGAGCGCCACGGCCGCCAACAGTTGATTGGAGATTCCAAAGAGCGGCCACAAGGAATTGATTCCGCCCAGAGGATCTTTTACTCCTTGCCACAAAAAAGTCCCCCACGCAGCTACGATCAAAGCGCTGGTAGCCAGAATTGACGGGTACCAACCGGTGCGGCCAAGCGGCTTCCAGAGGTGGCTGAGCGCGTCTTGTACCATGAAGCGTCCCACACGCGTACCAGCGTCAAGCACCGTAAGAATAAATAATGCCTCGAACATGATCGCGAAGTGATACCAAATCGCCATCACAGCTTGTCCACCCAAGCTGCTGGAAAAAATGTGGGCCATCCCCACGGCAAAGGCCGGCGCGCCTCCCGTGCGATTGAACAACGTCTGTTCGCCAACGGCCTGCGCCAGCGAATGCATTCCAGCGGCAGAAACGGGGAATCCCCAACCTGTGATGGTCGATGCCGCAGCGTCAGGCGACTGGCCCACGACACCAGCCGGACTATTGATGGCGAAATAAGTTCCCGGTGAAAGCACACAAGCAGCAATGGTGGCCAGAATCGCGACCATTGATTCACACATCATCGCGCCGTAACCAACCATGCGAGTTTCGAGTTCCCGGCGAATCAATTTCGGAGTCGTGCCGCTCGAGATCAACGAATGGAATCCGCTGATGGCACCGCAAGCAATAGTAATGAAAGCGAAAGGAAAGATTTTGCCGGCAAAGATCGGTCCCGACCCATCGACAAATCTCGTCAAGGGCGGCATTTGCAGTGTGGGATGCAATGCGACGATTCCTAAGGCCAGTAATGCAATCGTGCCCAGTTTCACGAACGTGCTGAGGTAGTCTCGCGGCGCAAGCAGCAGCCACACGGGCAACGCGGACGCAGCGAATCCATAAAGGATGATGATGATCGCGAGGGCGGGCGCGGTCAGCGTAAACCAAGACGCGATCATTGGATTCCGCGAGACCCATTGCCCTCCCCAAATCGCGAGCATCACCAAGACGAATCCGAGGAACGAAACCTCCAGCACTTTACCGGGACGCAAGTGCCGGAGATAGAAGCCCATCAATAGAGCAATGGGAATAGTCATGGCGATGGTGAACACGCCCCAGGGACTGGCCTTTAAGGCGTTCACGACAATCAGCGACGCCACAGCCAGCAGGATCACGATAATGCTGATAACCGCTGCATAGGCAACGAAGCCGCCGACTCGGCCGATTTCGTCGCGGGCCATTTCGGTGAGCGATTTTCCGTCCCGCCGCACCGAAAAAAGCAGAATGACAAAATCCTGCACGCAGCCGCCAAACACGGCCCCAACCAATATCCAAAGAGTTCCGGGGAGATATCCAAACTGCGCCGCGAGCACTGGCCCGACCAGCGGACCCGGCCCGGCAATGGCGGCAAAATGATGCCCGAAGACCACCCACTTGTTCGTGGGCACGAAATCGCGGCCATCGTCCAGGCGCTCGGCGGGGGTCGCTCTTCGAGCATCGAGCGCCAGCACCTTGGCGGAAATGAATTTGCTGTAGAAGCGGTATCCCAAGGCATAGGTGCAAAAGGCCGCGACCACGAGCCACATGGCATTGATCTGTTCGCCCCGGCGCAATGCGATTGTGCCCAGCGCAATCGCGCCTAAAAGCGCAATGCCGATCCAGATCAAAACTCGAATGGATTTTGTCATCGGGTTTGTTCCTTGCCCCGAACCCTGCCGGGAATTGCACCTCTGGCTATGCCGCGGAATCGGGCAATAGCCTACTACGCTGTCGAAGCGCCTTTTAATCCAGTTTGAAATAGCCGTCCTGCCGTTGTTTGCACAAGGGTGACCGCAGCATACGCTGCGAGCAGCAGCATGACGGCCTCAACGGGATGCCGATATGTGGGAAAAGTATGAGTTATGTAGTAGACCGGAGGAAATACTATCAGCACGACCACGTAAAGGGCTGCGTCCAGTCCCTTTTGCCAAAGCGCCAGCCCCAATCCCGACCAGGCCAATAAACTCAGAATAGGCCATGGAGTTCCCCGAGGGTCCGTCCAGTACCGGATGCAACGCATGATCGTCATATCGAGGTACTCGCGTGGGTGCTGGCGAACGAAGGTGAGCGCCATCTGGCGTCTGCTCTCCATAAAAGCGATCTCGCCCAAGCGGTTATAGTCCGATGGATCGCTCAGTGGAAAGTCTGGCGGCACCACCTCCCTGGGTCTTGCCCCCAGCTCCTGCCCGATCCAAAATTCGAGGCCAAAATTGTCGCGGATCGGCATGATGCGATGGAAGGCTTCGTAATTGCGAACCGTCCAGGGAACTAACGTGAGAATACAAATACCAATCGAGGCCAGCAACATCCTGGAACAGGACTTTCCGCGGCGGCGGTAACTTATCCATAGCCATAGCCAAAAGAACGGGAAAACAGCGAGAAGAGTTGTGTTTGTCAGAGCCGCGATTCCAGCGAGCAATCCAAGGAGCAACCAGCGTGATGCGCGAAGCGAATTCGCCAGCTCCGGCGCCAACCAAATTCCGATTATCAGCAACAAGGCTGACAGACTGCTTTCCCAAAGACGAATCGATACTACCGCTTCATATAGCCAGCACGCCCATACCCACGCTGCAAGGACGGCAGCGACCGTTCCAAAGTCGCGCTTGCCCACTCGCAGCATCATCACTGCAGTGAGTGCCGAGAACACCGCATTTAGGCTAAGAGCAATCCAAAGCGACAAGTAACTGTAGCTTCCAGCCAGTTTGAAAACCGCTGCCAGTAGAAAGGGATACACCGGGGGCTGCTGTGCCGTCGCAGCGATCGGAGTGTTAGGCCACGGCGCGCTGTAACCGAACCCCGACGCCAGTGCCCAGGCAATGTGCGCGGGTTCGCTATATCGACAAAAGTCCCGCCAGGGGTTGTCCGGAAGAAGTTGCGACAAGACACGCATCCGGGCGATCAATGCCATCAGGAAGACAACGCTGGGGGCCCTAACGACTGTAAAAATGATCCGAAGAAGGCGTGGCGGCTTCATTAGTGAGGGGCATTGTAGCAGCGTTGTCTATCCACGATGGAGCAAAGCCGATGCATTGCGTGCAAGTCACGGCGACTCATTTGCTGAACAGAAAACTTAGAGCCTCGGGAAAGCGCTTCGCCCATTCGCCTTCGTTGTGGCCCGCGCCCTCGTCGATCTTCACCAGCAAGCGACGATCGTCTAGGCCCGCCCGCCGCAGATGCTGTTCGAGGGCGAGAACATCTTCCACAACCTGCTTGTCTTTGTCTTCTCGGCCTGCTTCCCCGGTGCCAATAGCCATAAACACGTTCAAAGGCCATTGTTGAAAATACTGGCTACGTTTCAACACTCTTCGATTGGAAATAAACAGCGATGGGCTTTCGAGCAGCAGATGGCCAAACACTTCGGGCCGCTCCATCACTGTGTATAGCGAAATCAACGCGCCCAAGGACGACCCACCCAGTCCCGTGTTTTCAGCACCCCGCGCGATGCGGTAGTGTTCGTGAACGAACGGCATAACCTCGTTCATCAGAAAGTCGGGATAGCGTTTCCCTCTCGGCCGCAGGATCGGCGGCTGAAACGACCGGTACGGCAAAAACTCTTTGATGCGATCGTTCTGCGCATTGTCGATACCAACAATTATCAACGGCGGAATCACCTCTTGCCGGATCAAGCGGTCGGCGGTTTCGTCGACTTGCCATTCCACGTTCCCGAACGCCGTGGCACGGTCAAACAGGTTCTGACCGTCGTTCAGGTAAAACACGGGGTAGTTGCGCGCATTATTTTCCGGTGCGTCGTATCGCGGAGGCAGCCACACACGGAGCATTCGCGTGTTGCGAAATATGCGGCTTTGAAATTCGTGTAACCGGAGGTCGCCGGTGACAGAGCCATTCGACGGCGGTGCTTGTGACTGAGCGGTTTCTTCCATCATTCAATGTAAGGCGGGTCCCCGCCCTCCGGCCGAGAAACGCGTAGTCCATCAACCCCGGCGCATGGCACCTGCCACGAGAAACGATGCCAGCACGGTAATTAGAAAAATCAAACTCAGCGACGAAAGGCACAAGACGCACCACGTCGCCAGCACGAACTTCTCGATGTAGGTAAGATAAAGAGCGAAGCCCAATCCTCCGGTCGCAGCGATCAAAAGCATGAAAGGAGCTTCCGCCTTCGCTCGATAAAATGTTGCCAGAGCAAAGAGTAAAACGTAACCAATAATGCCAATTAGAGCGACCGGCACTCCGAATACGGTCGAGTAGATGCTGCGATTGACGATGTCGCAATTGAAACTGGCTCCGAACTCACAATACGTGGTTTGCGAAGTACCGTAGTGGTGATGTAGCGAAACAGCAGAGACCACCACGCCAGCCAAGGCGAGGACAACGATCAATTGAAAGACTCGCCTGGCCGCGGAGCTCACGGCAGGCTGCATCCCGTGGCATCGCCGAGGAACTGTAACTCGTGTTCACCCTCGACTCGCGTGCCGTCCGCGAAAATCCATGTAGGAAAACGCTTGATACCTGCCTGAGTACAAACCGCTTCGATCCCGTTCGAACCCTTGATGCCGCATTCAATGTAGGGAGCGTACTCAAACGATGAGCCGAACATTTCTTTCTGCGCGGCGCAATGCTCACACCAAAAGGCACCGTACATTTTCGCCTGTTTCGCCGTCAGGCATTTTGCAAATGCATCGAGGCGGCTGTTGCGCCGATGCCAGCCAAAATAGTAGGCAGCAGCAAATGCAATCACGATTGCGATGACAATCATTATGTAACGCAGCCGTGCTGGGTTCGGCTGTCCTTGCCCGTCGCGCCGTTGCTGCCGTTTTCGCCGCTCTTCTGACATAGGGATAAATTCTTATACCACGACGCGCAAAGCCGATGGCAGTACGTCGAGCATTTGGCATTGCAATGTCAATACTTCGCCGTCGACCATTACATCGACTGGCTCATCCAAATGAAAATCGATCCGCTTCGCCTCCCGCCGCTCGGCTAAAGGATGTTGGATATGGGTGCCGTCATAAAGCTTCGGCAAATTACGAATCAGTCCCAACCGCCCTATCGGTCCCCAACGCACGTATTCGATCAGTCCGTCGTTCACTTCTGCTTTGGGTGCGATCATCATCGTTCCGCCCGTAAACTTACTGTTATTGAACGTCAAGAACAGACAGGGACGGCGATCGATTTCTGACTCGCCGTTAACGCTCACGGGAAAAGGCCGGCGGCGAAAGCGCGCCAGCGAAATAAAAATGGACGATTGATAACCAAGTTCTCCCCATCCGCTGAAACGACGAGCCCGCAGTGTCGCCACATCCGCGGCAAATCCCATGGATAGCAGATTGATGTAGTGAAGAACGCCCGCGCTGTGGCGTAATCGCAAGACGTCACAAGGTTGAGAGCGCCCCCCAAGCAGCGCCTCAATTGCGTGCTCTACTCCGCGATCGCTGAATTCACGCAGGAATGAGTTACCGGTGCCTAACGGAAGAAACGCTAGCGTGGCCCGTTCGTCTGACTCCTCGCGCGGAAACAATCCGTTGACAATCTCATACGACGTTCCATCTCCGCCCACCGCAATAAACTTGCGATAACCCCGAGCATAGGCGTCGCGCGCCAGATCTGAACCCGAACCCGGGGCGGAAGTTTCGACCACTTCCAGCTTGATTCCACCTGTCCGCAATCGATTAAGGGCCGCAGGAACGAGCTGGCGACAACGCCCTCCACCCGCGGCCGGATTCACCACGGCCAGAAATGTTTCCTTGTCGCTCACAGTTCGACCACGGCGGCGCGGCTCAGGATTTTGCGAACCTCGTCGGCCAGCTCGGTACGCTTGATCTTCATCGACGCGGTTCGAGGGAAATCCTTGTCGTGGAGAAGATAGCCTCCGACTCGCTTGAAGTCGAGCAATCGCCGGTTTCTCGCGATAATCTCTTCCTTTAATGCATCCGTAAATTCTTGGTTTTGCTCAAGCCGCACCAGGAGAACCAGCGTCTCGCGCCCGAGCGTTTTCGCTGGCCACAGATAGTTGGCCGCGAAAATCGCGTACTCCTTCACGGGGAGCCCGTCGAAGGCGTTTTCTATATCCTCGGGATAGATGTTCTTGCCGCCTTCGGTGACGATCATGTTTTTCTTGCGGCCGAAAAGCTGCAAGTGACCATCGCTGTCAAAGCGCCCTAGATCGCCGGTCACCAGCCAGCCGTCGACGATGGTCTGCGCCGTCAAGTCCGGATCATCGAGGTAGTGCGACATCACGGTCCTGCTGCGCGCCGCAACTTCGCCGATGCCCTCAGAATCGGGATTGAGAACTCGCAACTCGACTCCCGGCAACGGCTTGCCCACAGTGTCCGCGCGGAAGGGCTTCAGATCGTTGAGTGTAAGCGAAGTACCAGCTTCGGAAAGGCCATAGCCGTTGGCCACGGGAATGCCGAGATCGTAGAAAAACTGCAAAGTCGAAGGCTCCATAAACGCGCCCCCGGTAAACATCGCAAGCAATTCTCCGCCAAATCCCTGATGCACTTGTGAAAGAAGTTTTCGACTCAGACCGAGCCGGGGATGCGCCCGCGTGAGAGATTTATTCAGCGCGATCATTTTGTTCAGCAAGAAACGCTTCCCTGGCGGCAGTTCGTCGAATTTTCCTCTCAGCCCGCGTTCCAGGTTTTTCAGGATCATGGGAACAAGCGTAACGTACGTGATTTTGTAACGCACAAAGGCATCACGCACAAATTCCGGCCGCAGGGTGCGCAGGTGCACCACGCACGCGCCGCAGACGAAGGGACCAATGAATCCAACCATGAAATCAATCGCGTGATTCGTCGGCAGAATGCTGAGATATCGTACGCCCGGCCAAAATGGATACCAAGCCGTCAGCGCTTTACATTGTTCCAGATAATTATCATGCGTAAGCACGCATCCTTTGGGACGACCGCCCGTACCCGAGGAATAAACGATGCAAGCTACATCCTGCCGCTCTCGCTGAATAAAATCAGCATCACCCTTGCGGCGGAAATCTTCCCACCGGTAGGCTCCCGCGAGATCAGCTCCCAGCGGCGCTTCCGTCACAAGTACCTTTTTCAGTTGGTGATTCTTGAACTCCGGCGCTTGCGTAATGGCCCGCCAAAGATAATATTCAACGATCAGGAAGTTCGCTTTGCTGTGCGCCAGCAGTTGCAGATGCTCAAGCGCAGTCAGTTTGTAATCAAGCGGGACCAGCACACCCCCGCGATAAAAGATGGCATATGCCGAAATCAGCCACTTCGACTGATTGGTCATGATGATCGCAGCTCGCTCGCCGGCGCTGAATTCAGCATCTTCCAGCGCCCGTGCCAGCGGCAGCGCCACCTCTTTGAAATCCGAATAGGTAAGTCGCGTCTTCTCCCGATCCCGGTCGGCCTCGATCAGGCAAACTTCGTTGGGCCAGCGGTCCAGCGCATCCCGAAGAGCCGCGCCGAGACAACTGTATTGATCGAGATTCAGCATTAAGAATTTATTTCACCACAGCGGTATAGAGAGATCTGAGAACTGAGAACAATTAGCTGAAACCAAGTTCTTCTCTAACCGACGGAATCACAGCCGGGCATGAACTCGTTCCGCCAAAGTTCTGAAATCTGAGACTCCCTGTAATTCGTAATCCGGCAATTCGATGTGAAAGTGATGCTCCAGCCGGGTCAGCAAATCGAGCGCTTGCAAGCTGTCGATGGCGAGAGTTTTGAAGAAGTCGTCATCGGGCGTGAGCTTCTCCCGCGGCACCCTAAAGTGAGCAGAAGCCAAGTTTATAATTTCTTCAAGTGTTTGGTTATATATGGCCATTATGCTGTTAATTCCCAATACATTGATGGCTTACGGTAAGTACGGCTGCGCATCCACACTCTCGGCGAACTTCCTTAAACCAATTTCGACCGCTGGCTGGGCAAAGAGCTCGCAAAAAATATCAATCTCTTTTTTCAACTCTTCATAGGGAATTGGCTTAATAAATTTTTTCGCCGCAATCGAGGTTCGCCGATCAAACTTCGCCAGTTGAGCCGCAGTCGATCGCGCGACTCTCAGCGCCTCGCCTTCCGCGACAATCTGACTCACCAGTCCAACCTGCTGAACTTTCGTCGCATTAAAACTGCGGCCCGTGAGCAGCAGATCTCGAACCACCGCGTTCCCCAGATCGCGTTTCAGCCGTGGAATTCCCCCGAAACCAGGAATCAATCCCAGCCGCAGCTCAGGAAAACAAAATCGCGCCATTTTGTCAGCGATAATCAAATCGCACACCAGCGCCAGCTCAAAGCCCCCGCCAAAAGTCACTCCATGCACCGCGGCTATCGTAGTCAGAGGTGAGGCGTCGATAGCATTCAAGACCCTGTGAATACGCTCCAGATAATCGCGAACGCCATCGGTAGCATCCTTTCGCTCTAATCCCTGAGAACGCTGGTAGAGCTCTCGCAGGTCGGCTCCCGCGCAAAATCCGGCCTTGAGCTCACTGTGAAGAATGAGCGCGTGAGCTTCCTTTTCAAGCCCTGCGAGGGCCGTAACAAATTGTTCGAGCTCCTCGAGCGTGAGCGAGCCAATTTCATTACACGGGGCGCGATGCAGCGCCAGTTCGACCACCCCGTTTTTCAATTCCCACGAAAGCGCGTCACCGCGGAAAGATTCCATACCCCGTCCGATTTCTTTGTAAACGTCGTGCCTCAGCGGCTAGTGCTCTTTCGATTCAGGAAGCCTGCTTGACCCTATACATCTCCTCAATCTCATCCTTCAACCGCGTGGCAATTAAATCCCGTTTCAACTTTCCATTCGCAGTCAACAAACCATTTTCAATCGAGAATACTTCTGGATAAATATGAAACGCACGCACCTGCTTATAGTGCGGAAAGCCCGGATTGACCGCATCCAGCGCAGCCTGCACCCGCTCTTGGGTCACGTCGCCAGTCACCATCGCAGAAAGATATCCGCGGCCATTACCGACCAGTACAATTTGCTGCGCTCCGGGCAAGTTCCGCAACACTTCTTCTTCGATTGGTTCCGGAGCAATGTTGTGACCAGAGCCCAGGATAATTAGGTTCTTGATACGTCCGACAATGCGCCAGTTCCCTGTCGCATCCACCTCGCCCTGATCGCCGGTGTGAAACCATCCTTCGCGCAAGGCTTTCGCAGTCTCCTGCGGACGATTCCAGTATCCCGGAAAAATGTTCGGGCCGCGCACAACAATCTCGTCATTTTCTCCCAGCTTCATTTCAATCCCACTGATTGCGGGACCCACCCGGCCAGGCTCTACATGACCCGGATCATCCATGGTGCAGATGGCGGTAGTCTCCGTGAGCCCGTAAACCTGGAGCACAGGAATCCCGAGCATCGTGAAATAAAGTTGGGCGTCGACGCTGAGCGGCGCCGAACCGCAGATCAGCGCCTTCAGGCGGGAGCCAATCATTTTCTTGCGGATTGTCGGAAACACCAGTGCGCGCGCAAGAAACAACCACATTGAATCCGCGAAGCTCGCGTGCGATTCCCGCTGGCGTACCCACGCAGCTTTGGCTCGACTGTAAATATTTAGAACTACGCCACCGGTTTTCCAAAGCTGTTCGTCGACTGCTTTGCGCATTCGTTCAAGAAGCGCCGGGACGTTGAGGAAGTAGTCGGGCGCGACACTCCGCATTTCCGTCGCAATCTTGGTCAAGTCTGTATTCAGCGTCAGCAAGCTTCCACGTCGAAGACAAGTCAGCAGCATGATCCATGATCCCGCAAAGCAAAACGGAAGGTAGTGGTACACGCGATCCTGGCCCGTTTTGTTCTGCATCAGCGCACCTAGTCGTCCAGAAGTGCAGCCGAGCAAATGGCCAACGTTGCCTACGGTGAGGACGACCCCTTTGGCTTCGCCCGATGTGCCGGAGGTGTAAATAATCGTGACTGGATCAGATTCAATTAGTGGCATCGGGTGCCCCACCCTTTGCGCTCCTTGCGAGGACTGAGGGCGATCGGCGAACACATCATCAAAAAGCACTTGTGACGGCGCTTCCGCCCAGTTCCCCACAATCCCATCCCGCAGCGCCGCATCCCCGCAACAAATCAGTGCCGGAGAGCAATCCTTCATCATGGCTACGAGCTCCGCGGGAGCCTGGCGCGCGTAGAGCGGAACGACGATCAGCCCCTCGGCGATAATCGCCAAATCCATCGCGACCCACTGGATACTGTTCTGTGCCAGCAACGCACAGCGATCGCCCTTCTTCAAACCACGTGCAGCAAGGAAGGCTCGCGCCGTTGCGATCGCTCCGAAAAGATCGTGCCCGCTCTTTAGAGACCCAGCCAGCTGCGTCTCCCCGCCGCTTAGCTCTTGCAAAAGAACTTTGTCGTCTGCCTTCTCCAGCTGAGCGAATATGTCCTCAAGAAAACTCAAGCGTTCCTCTGTCTATCGGTGGTACGGAAGCAGTTCAGTTGTACGCCTCAGCTAAGCTATGCAGCCCCGCGCTCATCGGTGGCAGATAGTCTTCCCAACCCCACTCTCCCTTGCGCGTCGGGAACTCCGGATACCGCCGCTGCACTTCTTCTTCGAAATACACCCCCATGCGTGCCATTACTTTCAGATTCCGCACGACCGTTCGCGCAATGCCATCGGCGATTCTCTCGC
>Ga0206819_10121_pt1 | contig 29437 bp, 23 predicted proteins | sample Alteio_BWOrgCont_87_FD_152855 | JGI IMG/M metagenome (GOLD analysis project Ga0206819, IMG submission 152855) | Enriched cells from forest soil in Barre Woods Harvard Forest LTER site, Petersham, Massachusetts, United States -... | ecosystem: Environmental > Terrestrial > Soil > Temperate forest >... | reverse complement strand
ATGATTCCCAGCAATGCTGTCGACCCGGCAGTAGGAACGACCTGCTCCGGATGGACGCCATGGTACTCCGCTAATTTCTGACGCAGTTCGATCGCATCGTTGTCGGGATAGAAATTGATCCCGGCAAGAGCTCCCTGCATTGCATCCAGGGCCTTTGGCGAAGGCCCAAAAGGATTCTCATTCGAGGCCATCTTGATGCAGTTCACGTGGCTCTCCTCCTCCGCCTGCCGCAGCGACTTGCCGGGCGTGTACCCGCTCAGGGTCCGGACGTGTTCGGGCACAATCTGGCTGAAATCGCTCATCTTTCGGCTATCTGTTCTTTATTATGCCTGTTTAGAGAGTGTCGTGCAGGCGGTTTATCTCGCTAGAGATTTCAATTTTGAAACTTCTTCGGTTGTGAGCTTGCGGAATTTTCCCGGATGCACGTCCAACTCGAGCGGACCGTAACGCACTCGCTTGATCTTTTCCACGTGGTGTCCGATCTCTTCGAACATTCGCCGTATCTGCCGATTCTTGCCTTCGATCAGAGTAACTTCGTACCATGGATTGGCCGATTCACGAATCACGCGAATCTTGGCAGGCGCCGTTTTCACCCTTTTTCCACGATCTGTGGGAATGTAAATACCTTCGCGCAACCGGGATAAGCCATCTCCCGTTGGGCTGCCAGCTAACTTCACCATGTAAGTCTTGGGTACATGCGACGCGGCCTTCATCAGACGATTAGCAAACTCGCCGTCGTTGGTGAGTAGCAGCAAGCCTTCGCTTGCGTAATCGAGGCGTCCCACGGGATAAACTCGCGCCCCCACTCCACGCAGAAGATCCATGACGGTAGGACGGCGTTCCGGGTCGCGCAGCGTAGTGACGTATCCCTTGGGCTTGTTCATGAGCAGGTAAACATGGCGCTCAGCGCCGTGAAGCAGCTTTCCATTTACGCGAATATGATCGTGCTCGGAATCTGCTTTGGTGCCGAGTTCCGTCACCGTCTGCCCGTTTACCGACACCAATCCGCCGGTAATCAGTTGCTCGGCTTTGCGGCGCGAGGCGATTCCGGCGGCGGCGATGATCTTCTGTAAACGTTCAGCGGGCATAAGAGTCCAGTATTCGGAGGAACGATGGGATGAGTTGCAACTTCAAGCGGCCGGATCGCTCTCGCCCGCGTGCGGTTGTTCGATCGTGGCCAGTTCGGAGTCTTCTGTGGTTTGAGCCAATTCGGAAGCCTGAGCTTCCTTGATCACCGAGCCGGTCTCGTGCGACCCGTTCACTTGCTCACTCTCAGCCGGCAATAAGTCGCTCTGAAACGATTCTGCCACCAACTTCTCGAATTCCTCCATGCTAGGCAGTTCGCCAACATCCTTCAGGCCGAAACGCATCAGGAATTCCTTGGTGGTCTTGTAAAGAATAGGCCGGCCAATGACAGCCTTGCGGCCTGAGGTCGTGATCAATTTACGATCGAGCAGAGTGGCAATCACTCCGCTTGAATCTACGCCGCGAATTTCACCGATTTCGGGAACCGTCACCGGTTGCTTGTAAGCAATCACCGCAAGAGTCTCAAGGGCGGGCAGCGACAGCCGAATCGGAGGTTTCAAGCTCTTGGCAAACGCACGCACGATGTCGTGATGCTCCGCCTTCGTCGACATCCGATATCCGCCTGCGACCTGGCGAATTTCGATGCCGTGATCCTGCGCGTAATAATCGACAACTAACTCCTCAAGAGCAAGGCGTACGCGCGATTTCACTTCTGTGCCGTTGGCAGCGCCTTCGCTGGTCACCGAATCTTTCACCAATTCGATCAGTTGATCCAGCGTTACCGGAGTTTCAGCTGCGTAAATAATGGCTTCGAGTTTGGCTTTAAGACTCATGGGCTCCTGAATTGCGCTTATCTCCAATCGTCCCGTACAGCCGCTTGTTCCGACATGACCGCGTCGAATCCTACATGTTTGCGCAACAAGATCTCGCCGAATAAATGGTCTTGCCGTAATTGGATGGCTTGCAAACGAACCATTTCGAGCAGCGCAAGAAACATGCAAACCAGCGCCTGCCACGACTCGACGTTTCGCAACATCTGCTTCAAGCGAATTGGCCGGTCTTCGAGCGCCAGCCGCCGCTGCAGATACTCAATCATTTGTCCGACGGCGACCGTTTCTTCATTCACCTGAATCATCGGCCGGTTGCGCGCGCGATCGAGAATTTGCTGGAAGGTCTTTACCAGATCGATCACGTCGGCGGCGAGTTCCGGCTCCGTGCCCTCGTCATCGCGAAATTCTTTTAACGCTGGGTTCGACCACACCGCATTCTCGATCTGCTGCTTCTGCATCAGCATCTGCGCCGCAGATTTAAATTTCTCATGCTCAATCAGCCGATTGACCAGCTCCGCGCGTGGGTCGTCTTGCGCGTCCGAAGCCGCGGCAGGATCGCGTGGCAGCAGCATCTTCGACTTGATGTGAATCAAGACCGCAGCCATGTAGACGAACTCGGCCGCCACGTTTACATCCAGTTCGCGCAGCTTCTCGACATAGGCCAGGTACTGCCCGGTGATTCTGCCGATCGGAATGTCGTAAATATCGATGTCTTGTTTGCGAATCAGGTGAAGCAACAAGTCGAGAGGCCCCTCGTAGACATCGCCCACGGTCACACAAAAAGGGAAGTCGCTTGCCTCACGCGCCGGCTTCTCTTCCGCGCGCGGCGGTGCAGTCGCTACCAGCGTGGGACCGAGATCTAACGCGGCCGTACCATCAAAGGCGACTTTTGCTTCGTCGTTCACCGTGTTCTGTTTCTCACTTCGCTGTCTGCGGACTACGGGGCGCCTCATATTCAAGCGACATGCCCATAGCATCGCGCACTTCGCTCATCGTAGCACTGGCAACTTTGCTAGCCCGAGCCGAGCCAGCCTCAAGGATATCCCAAGCCAGCCGCGGATTCTCCTCATATTTCTTACGGCGCTCCTGCATGGGATTCAAGATGTTAACCAGAGCATTGGCAGCCCAGCCTTTACACTCGATGCAGCCGATCGCCGCAGACCTGCAGCCCTCATTCACCTTCGCCATGGTGGCGGGATCGCTGAAAATCTTGTGAAGATCCCCGACCGGACAAACGTCGGGGTTGCCAGGATCCGTGCGGCGTACCCGAGCGGGATCTGTAACCATGGTCTTCAACTTCTGCCGCACTACCGGCTCCGGATCAGTGAGCATGATCGTATTGCCGTACGACTTCGACATCTTGCGGCCGTCGGTCCCCGGCAGCTTGGGGGTGGGCGTGAGTAAAGGCTGAGGCTCGGGGAACACAGATTCGCCGTTGCAGTTATAGAATCCGTTGAAGCGCCGAGCAATCTCGCGAGTCAATTCCACATGCGCAACCTGGTCTGCGCCAACGGGCACGAAATCACCTTTGTACATCAGAATGTCTGCCGCCTGCAGCACCGGATATCCGAGAAAACCATACGTATTTAAGTCTTTCTCCGTGATATTCTCGCGCTGCTCCTTGTACGTGGGCACGCGCTCCAGCCATCCCAGCGGGGTGATCATCGAAAACAGCAGATGTAATTCAGCATGCTGCGGCACATGCGACTGAATAAACATCGTGCAGCGCTCGGGATCGAGTCCAGCGGCCAGCCAATCCAGCAGAACTTCGACTGAGTTTTCTTTCACTCGCGAAGTGTCGGCATAGTCGGTGGTTAGCGCGTGCCAGTCGGCTACGAAGAAAAAACATTCGTATTCATCTTGCATGCGCACCCAGTTCTGCAGCGCGCCGACATAATTGCCCAAATGCAATTTGCCGGTCGAGCGCATTCCGCTGAGCACGCGTTTTTTTGAGTTAGATCCGGAAGGCATCAGATTCTCAAGAGGACGTAATTAAAAATCCCGACCACGGGAAAGATCAGCCTGCCTAAAAGCCCTCCGCCAAGAAATACTAGCGCCATCAGAGCGAACATACCGAAAGTGTCGTAAATTCGCAGTGCGTTTGGGGGCAGAAAGTGGCGCAAAACATGGCTGCCATCGAGCGGCGGTACTGGGATGAGATTGAAGACTCCCAGAATTATGTTGATCACCATTAACTCGTAGAACAGCACGCTCATCGGCATGAGAAATGAGTTGGTTTGGCTTGCCAGGATGTCGAAGTTATTCGGGTACACGAAAGGAATGGCATGAACGATGGCTGCGCCCAGTTGCGAGCTCAGAGAAATCAAAATCAGAGCCAGAACCGCGCCGGTCGCCACTACGAAGTTGCTGATGGGGCCGACGACCGAGGTCAAAATGTCATCCAGCACGGGGTTCTTAAAGTTTCGCGGATCGACCGGAGTGGGTTTGGCCCAACCGATCACAGGAAAATGAGTCACGAGGGCGATCAGCGGCAACAAGACAGTGCCGACCGGGTCGATGTGTTTGAGGGGATTGAGCGTAACTCGCCCCAACATGCGTGCGGTGGGATCGCCACGGCGGTTTGCCATCCAGGCGTGCGCCGACTCGTGAATGCTGATCGCGAACAAGAAAACGATCAGCTTAAACAGGATGTCAACATGCTGCAGGGTCATCAGATGTTGGATTCGATACTACCATGCGCAGGCAGGACTACCGCTTTTCAAACGCCCTGCGCGATTCTTCGGGTGCGATCGATTTTATCTTGATTGGCTTCGCTGGAATCCCGCCCACGATCGTGAACGGCTCGACATTCTTTGAAGCCACGCCCATCGACCCGACCATGCCGTGTTCGCCTACTTTCACGCCACTCAGCACCGTAGCGTGATACGTAATGCGTGCCTTTGGACCGATTTCCGTTCGGTGATTGTCCACCAGCATTCCGTCATTGAGATCGTGCGCGTGCGAATAGATGTTGGCGTAATCGGAAACCGATGAGCCCTCGTGAATAACGATTTCACCGCGGTCGTCCAACAGCACGTATTTGTGGATCGTGCAGTTGTCTTCGATGGTCAGGTTATATCCAAACGAGACTTCAACCCCGTGAAATATCTTTACGTTCTTGCCGCAATGCTTCAAGACGTGGCGAGCCAGCATGGCGCGCACGCGATGTCCGAACCAATGATTCAGCCCGGCGGGCGAACGGTCGAACATCATCCAAAACCAGATTAGAGGTTTGCGCTCGGCGTATTTCACGGCATCGACGTCGCCGTAGGACTCCGGCTCGAGCGTCGCATTTCGCGGATCGAACGAGTGAACTAAAACCTGTTCCGCCAGAGCCGCGCTCGCTTGCGGCGAGACGTGTGGCCGTCCCAGATAGAGTTCATGGAGCTCATTTCGGACTACATCACTGCGATGCTGGGGATCACGGTTCATGAACTCCCGATCCAGCCTGTCGATCCAAGCTAAGAAAGCCTTTTCGGCTGCCGGAGTCGGGTTAAGAGCGCGATATTCGTATCGGGGCATAGCCGCCTTATCTAAGAATTCGAGTGAACTTTAAACCATAGCATACAGAATAGTAGGGCACTGCGAAGTTGGACCGCGCGTGACGGCGGGCTGCTCACCCTCATGGTTTGAGTGCAGCCTGCGTCTCTGAGGAGACGATTGGAGCGACATGCGGTTCCGTCAGTGTTCCGGTAATGTTGAATCCCGCAGCGCCTTCCTTTGTCAGCTTTAGGTCCAGAATGCGAGTCAGAGACGCCGTGCCGCTCACCTGGTAGATTCCAACCGGCGTTTCCAGACTGCCTTCCTGAATCTCAAACTCGCCGTCGTGTAGGAATAGGTGGGCTGCCAGACGATGCATGTGCAGCGGCACGGCAGTCTCGCCAAGCGCTACGTGGCGCAGCAGGCCGTCCCACGCATCGACCTTCAACGTGCTGCTCGCGGAAGCAAGCAATTCAGCCGCATTCAAACCCGATGCTTTTACCCGATAGTTTGCGGTTGCCGAACCGGTGATCCAATCGTCGCTCATGCTCTCGGAAAGCTGATTGAGCGCAATCTTCTCCAGCGTGCCGCTTCCGCTGTACTCTGGCGACTGCGCAGTGAAGTCCGCCACCCACTCGCCCTTATGCGCGCCACCCAGCACGTCGCCGCGCAGCTCCGACAACCGAAGCTTTCCTTTACTCAGCTCCACATTCGCCGAGACGCGACTTCCGACAAGTTTACGAATCACCACTTTGTCAGCGGCAAGCTTGCCAGTAGCGTTTACCTTGAGTAAATATGGAACTCCGGGCGGCGGAGACGAAAGAAGGCGGTACCACGGCTGCTTGCGAACTGAGGGATTGAATACTTCGTTCAATCGATCGGTGGCAATTTCGTCGGCATGGAGATCGAAGCGAATCGGACATAAGTCCGGCGTCGCGCACGGTCGGGGAAGAACCAGAGCGCCGCGCCACGAAGTGCCCGCGATCGAAGCGGCCAGATTCTGCACATCAATCTGGTTCGCTGTAAGAAGCAGATTCGCGGAGGCAATCTCCAGCGGCGCATTCACCCCAGGCAGTTCGGCGCGAATCGAATGTAATTGAGCTTTTCCCGTGGCTCTGGGCGGTACGAATCCAGACCACGCTCCGGCGATTTGCAAATCGACTTTGGCTATGCCATCCGCGGCCGGCTGCGGGGCGGGAATTCCCACGGTCCGCGCCAACTGCAGCAAATGTTGCAGACGGGCATCGCCCTGGACCGAGAAGCTGTACCCGGACCGCGAAGCCCAACCGCGCACCGTCGCAGGTGCAGGTCTGCCTAAAGCCAAATTGAACGGACCAACGATAAGACGACTTTCGGGCGCGACAACCTCGCGAGTCCGCCGCGATTTCGGATCTCCGGTAGTCAAGGTGAACGGAATCGTTCCCACCGACAACTCAGTTTTTGTTGATTTCGACTCCAGCTCGAAATCGGATGTTTCGCCGCTGCCATCCCAATTGACCTCGCTTGTTCGCTCATTGGCATGCCGAAGGCTCACATTGCCATTCAGCCGGCCCGCTGCAATCAGATCGTCCGTCATACCTTGCTTGGCATGACGTGCAAGGCCAATCAGCGACTGTATGGGCAGATCCCGAGCAGTTAGTGTGAGGTCGTAGTTGCGCGATGAGAAAGGATCGTTGATGCTGCCCGCCACTGTAACTGCTCCATCGCCGACGGGAGCGCTGCAGGCAACATCGGACAGCGCGTGATCAACCGAACTGTAGCGGCCGCTGCACTGGGTCGCCAGCCGTAAATCGCCGCCGCCAAAAATGTCATAGCGACGGAAATCCTGCACCGAAACGGTGCTTACAATCGCGAGATTCGCGGGCGTCCCAGTAAGCGTGCCAGAAAGCTTGAGTGTTCCGCGCCAGCCTTTATCGTTGCCATACATCAGTTTGGTGGCTTGGCCGAGTTGCGCGCGGTCCCACACTAGACTGAACTGCAAGGGCGTATCGCGCAAACTCACAGCTCTCTGCCACGATCCATTGACCGTGATCGTGCCGGTATCGCTGAGATTGAAATCGGTACGCACTGGTTGGGCTTCGAGCCGCATGCCCCAGGCATTTTCCGAGTCCTGCCACAAAGCGAAATCTGCATCGGTCAGAGCGTATGGCTTTTTCTCCGCTCCAAACTTGAAGTTGATGCGTCCGCGATCAGCTTCAATATAAGGAAAACCTGGACGCCTCTCAGTCTTGGCCTTGCTGGTTGGAGCGACCGGGATCTTGTCAGCCCGCTCGACGAGATTTTCAAGATTCCAATGTCCTTCCGCGTTTCGTACGAGGTTGAGGCTAGGCTCGGTCAGGGTCAGCCGTGCGATCTCGAGCCGTCCACGCAGAAGGGAAGTGATACGTAAGGATGCAGTGACTTCCTGGGCGCGCAGCATGGGCTCGGAACTGAAGGCAGGGTCGTCGTGGATTACGAAATTCTTGAGCTCGAATCCCGGCTGAGGCAGCACGCGCAGCTTTACTTCCGCAACATCTACGGGCCGTCCCAATGCCAGACTTATCGAATTGGCGATACGCGACTTGAGTCGGTTGGCGCCGGGCCTTATAAGAAACAATGCCAGAACGACAATGCCCAACGTGATCAGTGCGCGCTTTGATCGCCAAAAACTCACCGCACCACCTTCAAGGTTCGCCGCCAGCGGGTTTCATCGAAGAAATGAATCACCACATGCGCGAGAAAACCGATTCGCTGGCCCGGTTCCCTTTCCAGATACTGACCTGGCGGCGTCTCGAACGACCAGTAAATAAACATTGGCCGTCCAATCACATTTTCCTGAGGAATAAATCCCCAATACCGGCTATCCAGGCTCACATCGCGGTTGTCGCCCATGCCGAAATAGCTGTTCGGAGGCACCACCAAATCGTCGCCCTCGATGTGTTGGGGCAGCGCCAGCTCCCAATCCGGAGTTACGTTGTTGAACTCCGAGGGCGGGACAGCGGGGAAATTATCGCGGTAAGGATTGTAGCTGTTCTCGCCGGTTTGGTGGATCACGTAGGGCTCGTCGAGCTTTTCCCCGTTGCGATAGACCACACCGTCACGCAAATGAATGCGGTCTCCCGGGACACCAATAATTCGTTTGACCACGTAAAGTCCCGGCTCCGCCGGCGAGAGAAATACAACAATGTCACCGCGTCGTATCTGCCGGTAGGGAAGGATGGGACCAAGCCACCGCGTCTGCGGCGCCAACTGCTCGCGGTTCACGAACACGTGATCGCCGATCAACAGAGTGTTCTCCATCGAGCTGGAGGGGATCTCAAAAGCCTGAATTATGAAGGTGATAATGAACAGCCCGGTTACCAGGACTGCAGCGAGCGAGGCGAGAAACTCGACCGTGGTTTCGCGGGGTTTTTCCGGCTGCGTATTTTCGTTCTTGGCCACTTTGGTTTTATCCAGTTAACGGGCGACATCCGCCGCCCCTTAGTTGACTACTCGAAATGTGCGGTTCCAGCGAGTGAGCTTAAACAAATGGCTGATCGCGTAAGCGAAGTGGTAAAGTTTATCACCCGGCGTAGAGGAAAACGGAAGATCATCGTTTACGTTTCGAAACGACCAGTAAATCAGCAGGGGACGGCCTACAATATTTTCGCGGGGGACGAATCCCCAATAGCGGCTGTCGTCGCTGTCATCTCGATTATCGCCGAGAACGAAATAATGCCCCTCGGGGATAATCAGGTTGCCGTCCTCGACCAGTTTCCTCATCTCGATTTCCCATTTAACGTCCAACCCCGGAGCGAAAATATCCACGCGAGGGAAGTCATCCCGAAAGACGTCATGCGCGGGCGAGCTATAACGGACATAGGACTCGGCCAGCGGAGCGCCGTTCACGTACACCCGGCGATTGATCAGACGTATACGGTCTCCGGGCACACCAATCACGCGCTTCACGAAGTGCTCGCTGGGATTGACCGGATAGTGAAAGACCACAATGTCCCCTCGATGCACAGTGCGGTAGGGAAGGATGCGGTCCAGAAATCTGCCCCCGCCGTAGCACAGCTTGTCGACTAACAAATAGTCCCCAATCAGCAGAGTGTTCTCCATGGACTCGGAAGGAATCTGAAACGCTTGAATGATGAAGGTGATCACGAAGACCGCAATCACCACGGTGGTCAGCAGCGATTGCAGCGATACTAGCCAGTCCGGATGTGGCGTGTTCTCCATTACGCTTCCGGCTGGGAGCGCCCTTTGCCGGCGGCCTTATCACCCGAATCTCCGGCCAGCGAAGCCAGGTGTTCAAGCACTTGGTGCGCCGCTCCCTGTTCGGCATTTTTCTTGGTCGAGCCCTCGGCTCGCCCCACAAATTCAGTTTCGCCGTGATTGCCGGTGGCCTGCAATCGAACCTCGACAGTGAACGTCTTGCTGTGCTCCGGTCCCAATTCTCTCACCAATACATAAGATGCCTGCGCCCGGCCGGTGGCTTGAAGCTTTTCCTGCAGCGCGGACTTGTAATCGGTAAGCGGCAAGCTGCTACCGTTTCGCGCCAGGTGTTCCAACTCCGGAGAGACAATATGCTGCAACACCACGCGGCGTACTGTCTCTAGTCCGCGATCGACATACATCGCACCTAGCACGGCTTCCAATCCATCCACCAACAGCGCGGTTTTGTTGCGGCCTCCGCTTTTTTCCTCGCCTCGCCCCAGCCGCAAGTAGTGCCCGAGTTCCAATTGCCGCGCCACTTGAATCAGATGTTTCTCACTGACCAGGTGGGCTCGCAACTTGGACAACTCTCCCTCGCGAAAATGGGGAAAGCGATGGAATAACTCCTCAGTGGTGATCAGCCCCAGAACGGCATCGCCAAGAAACTCAAGTTGCTCGTTGTCTCCTACGCGGGTTGGCGTGGAACTCTGCAGCGATTCCAGTTCGCGAGCTTGCGAGCTGTGGGTAAGGGCTTGCTCCAGCAACTCGGGCCGCGAAAATTGATACTGCAGAGTTTGCTCCAATTCCGAAATGTTCCGCGGCTTCATGATCCGGTTGAAGGTCTTGTTTTTCTCCGGCTACTGGGCTGGCGGAGCTGAACCAGGAGTAGCGCCAGCCTGAGGTTTGGATGCAGGTGGAGGAGCGCTGCCAGCGGGACTTGTCCCGCCCGTCAGCTGCACCAACCGGTCACGCTCATGACGTGCTGTAGTTCCCGCGGCGGTTCCATCCTGCGTCAGTTCGACGGCGTGATTCGCCTCTTTCAATGCATCTGGATATTTTGACTGCTTGTCCAGCGCCAGCGCCAGACGCAACACGACGATGGGGTCTGGTTGGGAGGGATAAGCATCGATCGACTTGCGGAAATAGCCTTCCGCGTCGGCATATTTTTCCTGGTTATATTGGATCGCTCCCAGGATCGAATATGCGCTGGATCGCAACAGTCCTTTGTAGGCGTCGATTTGAGCTTGAGGCGTATTCGCAGGGATGGGAACGTCGGTGTCGACAGTTTCCAAAGCGCGCTGAGCGTTCTTCGTCGCCTCAGCAAAGCGCTGATCTTTGTCAAGATCGGTATCCCGCGTGCGCTCCGTGATTACCTCGGCGGAAGCAATGAGCGCCTCGGGATCATCCGGATCGAGTTTCAGCAGTTTCTGCGCTGTCTCCAGCATTTTGTCGCCATTGTTCGCATTCTGGTAGGCACGCATCGCTGCCTTGTAGAGCAGGACGCGCAATTCGCTGTCGGGGAACTTGGTCGCAAAATCGTCCGCCGCCTTCTCCATGGCCGCCGCATCTTTCTGATTTGCCATGGCTGCGTTATAGCCATCGAATTCCGGCTGGGTCTTAGCCTGCGGAGGCCGTTTGCCCACCGCAGGTGCGGGAGCGGCCGAGCCCTGCTGACTTGTGCCTCCTGCGGGTTGCTGTGGTTGGGCAGGCGATGTCTGCTGCTGCGCGGCTAAGAACGTCGCTGCCGACAGCATCCCTAGAATCATGGCTGCTCGCTTCATGCTCTCTCCTTATAGGTTGAGACTCCGGCTCCCTGGTCGCAGGTCACCGGTAATTTTATTCTTGCTGCTGCGGACGGCTGGGCGGTTCGTAAGGCTTTTCGATACCGTGTTCGGCAGCGGCTTTGGCCTCCGGCAATGATCCGCCTGCGGTGAGCGCTGCCCGATACTGGTCGAGTGCCGCCTCTCGATCTTCTTGGAGATCAAAGATTCTGCCCAGGTAAATGTGCGACCACGCTACCACTTTGGGTTCGTGGGCGATATTCAATGCCTGCTGAAAATAGTTTCGTGCTCCTTGAATATCACGGTTCATCGCGGCCGCTTGCGCCAGGATAAAATAGGCCCGGCCGGGATCCTCTTTCTTCTCGTCTAGGGCCTCCTGCGCCAATTTCTTCGCGCCTTCCGCGTTTCCGCCCGACAGCTGCTGCTCAGCCATTACCAGCAGCTTAGGCTCGGTGGGCCGGGACAGATGCAACAGCTCCGGATCTGCCCTGTTGGCGAATTTTATCCCTGCGGCATTCTTTTGTTCTTTGTGTATATCGATGCCATTGATCCAATCCGGATAAACCACGCGCAATCCCAGCGGACTCTTCTCGAACTTCAGTAGGGCATCATAAAAGTACGGCGTCAGGATGAAGCCCTGCTCTTCCGACTGCTCGACCAGTTGATCTCGTTGCGTTTCCGGCGTCTTACTCGATCCGATGGTGCGTGCCTCGATCGCTCGTATCAAACACTCGGTCACCAGCAGCGAAGCATCGTTCCGAAAACTGACGTCCATGGGCGCGCCTTTGACATTTTGCAGCAGCGGTTTCAGGCGGTCCATAGCATCGGGGTATTTTAGCGCTAGCGGATCAAGCAGGTAATGCAGATACGTATGCCGGATCTGTTGCACCTTAAGTTCGGATCCGACTCCCGGAGAAATCACCACGTAATATTCCGGGCCATAATCGCGGGCGTTCTCCTGGCCGGGAGACCCCATAGGATCCAAATAAACCGTAAAGCCGCGCCCCAAAAAACCCTCCGACGGCAGCTTTAGATAAACTTCGGTATCGAACAGCACCTTGGCCAGCGGTTCGTGATAGCGCACCGTGAGCGCTGAATAGGCGACTTGATGACTCGCCCAGATCGCGTGCAGTCCGGCTTCGGTATAAAACTTTTGGATCAGCGGAACGAAACCTGACACATAGCTGGCATCAGGCGGGAGTTCGCTCTCTTTGACTTTTAGCGTCAGCTCCGGCGGAGGATTGAGATTAAGTGCGAGCGAAATATACTGCGCCAGGGTGCGGCCGGGATCGTCCTGCAGGTGCTCCGTATAAAACTGGCACATAACCGGCGTGGATTCTTTGGCCTCGGCGGAAGCTTCGATCGTCTTTGCGACCTCCGCTCGAATCTGACCTCGGAGAGGATCGGACACACTCAAGTCCGAATCATAGCCGCAAGCATTGATTGCCGTGAGAACCGTAAATAATGTTTCGCTATTGTCGAGGGCGACCCTGAGGGTCGACTCCGCTGCGCACACCTGCACCATCAGGCCAAGCAATGCGACAAACAGCGAACTCCGAAACCTTCGATTCAGGAACCCTCCAGCAGAACGGCGGATGTGGGGATTACACAGTCAGTTTAAGAGGTTCTGCGCGGAGGGTCAATCAAGTGAAGTGGTCAGCTATTGCGCTTTAGCTTGGGCCCTCAAAAACGAGAGCCAGAAGTTAAGAGCTAAGGGCTAAAAGCAAAGCCAAGCCAAGAGCCAAGAGCTGACTTACCCCTTCACACTGATCTTCGAGAACGTCAATACCGCTCGTCCCGAGGTTGGCTGACCCATGGAAGTCGCCGGACTGAACGTGGTGAAGATAAGCATGTTCTTCACTTGCGACGGTAAGCCTTTCGCACCCTGCGGACTCGACAACACACGGTAGTCCTGCACCCGGCCCTTCGAATCGACATAGGCTTCGATCACCAGCGAATCATCCGGGACAGAATCTTCCAAAGCCGTTCCAAAAGCCGATTGTTGCAGATGCGGCGCGGTATTCAGCATTAACGGAACATCCGGATTCGCCTGCAACGGCAGAGCCAGAAAACCCATCAGGAATCCGAAAATCACCACTGCGGTTGCCAATCCTGCGGTCGCCGGAACCATGAATCCGTGAAGGGCATTCTCCGTCCGAATCCAAAGATCATGGAAGTAAGAACGCCGCGATTGCGCGACCTCGCGTGAAATCGCAAGACGAAGTCTCAGCGACAATTCGGCAGGCGCTTTCCTGCGGCCGACCTTCGTCAGCAATTGCTGGGTGCGACGAAGCGAAACATATTCCCCCTGGCATGTCGTGCAGGTATTGAGATGCCGGGAGAGCGCAATCATCTCAGTCCCGGTCACCGCCCCGTCGAGATAGGGCGAGAACATCGATTTGGCTTCGACGCACTTCATGACACCACCTCGAACTCCTGCCCCTTGCACGAAAGTCGGGAGTGAGGCTTAGCTCGCACTCCTTCAGCCCGCAACCCCAATTCCGACCCCACTTCCTGCACGTATGCCGTGAGCCTTTGCCGGAGAGCCTCGCGCCCCCGGGTCAATCGCGACTTCACGGTACCCAGCGAAACTTGCGTGATCTCCGCAATCTCCTCGTACGACATTTCCTCCAGATCGCGAAGAATCAGCGTCGTGCGGTAGGGCTCGGAAACCTTCCGCAATTCGTCTTCAACTCGCGCCCGAACCTCTTCGTGCGCGAAGCGATCAAAAGGCGAGTCGCTCTCGTCCACTAACGAATCTTTTATGCCCAGCGCCATGCCGGATTCCGTAGACGCTAACCCCGGCTCGATCGAGGTTTCCTTCGATTTATGTCGAAACCACCAGCGCCGCCGATTCGACGCTTCATGCACCGCAATGCGATAAATCCAGGTCTTCAGACTGGACTCGCCATGAAATTGCTTGATGCCGCGAAAAACCTTCAGAAAAACGTCTTGGGTCGTGTCCGCGGCATCCGCTGGGTCAGTTACCATGCGGTAAACCAGGCTGTAGATCGGCTGATGAAATTCGCCGATAAGCCAGGCGTACGCGTCCTCAGATCCAGCCTTCAGTTCGGCGACAATCGCCGCTTCCTGAGTCCGGATGCCAATTGCTCCCGCTAAATCGCCCACCGTGGTTGCTCCCGCCATCACGCTCATGGCGCAACCTCCATTATAGGGGCTTTTCGGCCGCGAGCCGTCGCCAAAATTCGAGACATGCGTCCTACTCCTGAACCGGAGCCGCAACCTCAACCTGTTCTTTTACATATAGACTCCAACCGACCCTGCTAGGTTCCAGCCCAACGTCACCCGGGTCACAATTACTAATCAGCCAGACCAGCGGATAGAGTTCGGACCGGCCCTTGAGGCCGGCTTTAACTCAACCCGAGTCCGTGGTCGGCTTTCACCCGTACCGACGTAACCTTCGCCTCTCTCCCGACGGAGACCGCCGTGCCGATAGATATTCCGTGAGGCGCGACACCAATCATGGAATGGTTCAGACAATTACTTTCGCCTGATTTCATGCCCCACGGGTATTGCTATCTCTGGGATGCGCGAATGGTGTGGCTGCACGTCATCTCAGATGGGCTGATCGCGCTTTCCTATTACTGCATTCCCATCGTCCTCATTTATTTCATCCGGAAGAATCGAGATATCCCCTTCAACCGGATCTTCTGGATGTTTGGCACCTTCATCCTGGCCTGTGGCACGACTCACCTGATGGAGATCTGGAATGTCTGGCATGGCAGCTATCTGCTGGCGGGCGTAATAAAGGCGCTCACCGCCGTGGTATCGGTGATTACGGCGGCGATGCTCATACCTCTTGTACCAAAGGTGATTTCGCTGCCCGGCCGAGCGCACTTGCAGGAAGTCAATCGCAAGCTGGAAAAGGAGATCGCCGAGCGTAAGCGGTTTGACGCGCTGATTAAGGACCCACTCCGGCGCAGGGTGACGGCAGGTTTCATCGTGGCTGTGCTGCTGACGTTGTTCATCGGCTTCTCCGCCTGGCGTGGCGCCCAGCGGGCGGAGCAGGATGCTTATTGGGTATCGCACACCCACGAGGTGATGGAGACGATCCAGCGCACTACACGGCATGTGATCGAGGCGGGAACCAGCGCACGGGCATTTGCCTTGACTGGGCAAGAGCCGTTGCTGGCACACTATACGACCGCGCGGCAGAGTGTCTATGAGGACGAAGGGAAGTTGCGCCTTTTGACCGCCGACAATCTCAGTCAACAGAGACGCTTGGATGTGCTCGAGCCGCAGGTGCTCGCGGCGTTTAACTTCTCCGAAAGCATCATTGCCAAACGCCGGAAGGTGCAATCCTATCCGGACGGTGGCGACTCTCTGGAAACTGAGAGACTCCTCGACGTGGTGCGCGCCACCACTCAAGACATGTACGCCGAGGAAACACGGCTGTTGAGTCAGCGCACCCAAAGGGCTGGGGAGGGACAGCGCTGGGCGCGGATCGTCGCCCTGGCAGGCGCTTTTCTGGCGGTAGGCTTGTGGTCGCTGGCGCGGTTCGCGGTCGACCGGGAAATTGATGTTAGCGCGCGGGCGCGGGCGCAGGTCAACACTCTGAACGCAGAGCTCGAACAGCGGGTGGAGCAACGGACCGCGGCGCTGCAGTCCGAGATTGCCGAGCGCAAGCGGACGGAAGAAGTTCGCGAACAACTCGCGGCCATCGTGGACTCATCCGAGGACGCAATAATCAGCAAGGATCTGAACGGGATCATCAACGCCTGGAATGGCGGCGCCCAGAAAATCTTCGGCTATTCGGCGGCGGAGGTTGTGGGCCATCCCATGGTGATGCTGTTTCCCGCGGAACTGGTAAGCGAGGAAGCCGGCATTCTGGCCCGCATCCGGCGTGGGGAGAGTGTCGAGCATTACGAAACCGTCCGCGTGCGAAAGGATGGTACGAGGATTGATGTTTCGGCCACGATTTCGCCGATCAAGAACAGCAGCGGCAAGATTGTTGGAGCCTCCAAGATTGCCCGTGACATCAGCCAACACAAACGTGCTGAAGAGGCCTTGAAGAACAGTCTCGCTACCAGCGAGGCTGCGCTGCAAGAACTGGCCGATCAGAAGTTCGCCTTGGATCAGCACGCCATCGTCGCTATAACCAATGTTCAGGGAACGATCACTTATGTCAACGACAAGTTCTGCGCCATCAGCCAATATTCTGAGGAAGAACTAATCGGCCAGAACCACCGCATTCTCAACTCTGGGCACCACCCCTTTGAGTTCTTCCAGCAGATGTACCATACCATCGCCAACGGTCAAGTGTGGCACGGCGAGATCAAGAACCGGGCGAAGGACGGTTCTTTCTACTGGGTCGACACCACCATCGTCCCGTTCGTGGCAGCGGACGGAAAACCCCGACAGTACGTCGCCATACGGGCGGACATCACGGAACGCAAATTGGCAGCAGAAGCGTTGTTGGAACAGGCGAAGGTGCTGGACCTCGCTCAGGTGATGGTGCGGGACATGAAAGGTTACATCGTCGTCTGGAGTCTCGGACTGCAAAGACTTTATGGTTACTCCCGCGAGGAGGCAGTTGGCAGGGTGTCGCATGAGCTCCTTGAGACTCAATTTCCGGAACCCCTGGGACAGATCGAGGCCGAGCTTGAGCGCACCGGAAGCTGGGAGGGTGAACTGGTGCACCGCACGCGAGACGGCAGCCGTGTGGTGGTCGCGAGTAATTGGGTGTTGCATCGTGATGCCCAAGGCCGGCCGCTGCGCGTTCTGGAGTCGAATACCGATGTTACCGAGCGCAGGTTGGCGGCAGAGGCATTGAAACAAAGTTTGGCCACCAACCAGGCCGCTCTTAAGGAACTGGCTGACCAAAAGTTCGCTCTGGATCAGCACGCCATCGTCGCCATAACCAATGTTCAGGGAACGATCACCTATGTCAACGACAAGTTCTGCGCCATCAGTCAATATTCCAAAGGTGAATTGATCGGTCAGAATCACCGCATCCTCAACTCTGGGCACCACCCCTTTGAGTTCTTCCAGCAGATGTACCACACCATCGCCCACGGAAATGTTTGGCACGGCGAGATCAAGAACCGGGCCAAGGATGGTTCGGTCTACTGGGTAGATACGACCATTGTCCCGTTCATGGGGGCTGATGGAAAGCCCCGGCAGTACGTCGCCATACGAGCGGACATCACGGAACGCAAGCGCGCGGCGGAGGCTCTGGCCGGACAGGCGTTGGAATTGTCGCGATACGCCGGGGAATTAAGTACTTCGCAGGAGGCGCTGCAAGGCCAGACCCTGATGCTGCAGTCAGTGCTGGATAGCATGTCCGAGGGATTGGTAGTCGCCGACGAGAACGGAAAGTTCGTCATCTGGAATCCGGCAGCCGAAAAGATCGTGGGCCTGGGAGCGATAAACGTGCCCAGCGAGGAATGGAATAAACATTACGGAGTTTTCTTGCCCGACACGGTGACACCTTTCCCCCCTGAACAAAATCCGTTGTTACGCGCTATTCACGGCGAGGTGTGCTCCGCCGAGATGTTTTTGCGCAATGCAGAGCTTGCCGAGGGGGTTTGGATCGATTCCAGCGCAAGTCCGCTCAAGAACAAAGATAACCTGGCCCGCGGCGCCGTGATCGCATTCCGTGACATCACGCAGAGAAAAAAAGATGAGCAGAAGATTAGGCAACTCAATGACGAACTCGAAGGGCGGGTGATCGAACGGACGGCCCAATTGGAAACCGCCAACAAAGAGCTGGAATCTTTCAGCTACTCGGTGTCGCACGATCTGCGAGCGCCCTTGCGTCATATCGGCGGATTTTCCAAGATGCTGGTGGAGGAATTCGGCTCTACCCTTGATCCGACTGCGCAACATTATCTGGATCGCATCCAGTCGGGAACTCAAAAAATGGGCCAACTGGTGGACGAATTGCTAGGTCTGGCGCGGGTCGGACGGCACGCGGTCAGCCGCCAGCCAACCAATATGAACTCGATTGTCGCCGAAGTAATTTCGATGCTGCAGGCTGACAGTGAAGGACAGGATGTGAAATGGGTTATTGCTGATTTACCCACCCTGGAATGCGATGCCGTTTTGGTCAAGCAAGTGATCCAAAACCTGCTGGCCAACGCGCTCAAGTTCACGTCTCCGCGCCGCGCCGCCGATGGCAATCCAGGGGCGGGGACCTCGGCCGCGAAACAGCCAGTGATTGAAGTCGGTTACAAAGAAGAAGATGGGCAGGGTGTGTTCATGGTCAGAGACAACGGCGTGGGCTTCAACATGAAGTATGTGGACAAACTGTTCGGCGTGTTTCAGCGCTTGCATCGCGCGGAGGACTTCGCGGGTACGGGCATCGGTTTGGCCACCGTGCAACGGATTGTTCAAAAGCATGGAGGTCGAGTGTGGGCGGAAGGCGAACAGGACAAGGGTGCAGTTTTCTACTTCACCCTTAGCGTTCAAACGCGAACGGAATCGAAAAGCAATGGAGCTACGGCTGGAGGCCAATCATGAACTCAGAGGAACTTGACATACTGCTGGTCGAAGACAATCAGGACGACATGGATCTTGCCCTGCACGCACTGAAACGGGGACAACTAGCCAACCGCATTTTTGTGGCGCGCGATGGCGAGGAAGCCCTGGACTTTCTATTCTGCCGCGGACCGTTCGCGCACCGTTCGTTTGAGAATCCTCCGAAACTGGTACTGTTGGATCTGAAACTTCCCAAGGTGGATGGGATGGAAGTACTCAAACAAATCAAGGAAGACGCCCGGACGAAGACCATCCCCATCGTGATTATGACCTCCTCGAAAGAAGAACGGGACTTGGTGGCTGGTTACAACTTGGGGGCGAACAGCTATATTCAGAAACCAGTCGATTTCGACCAGTTTCGGGAAACGGTGAAGACCGTCGGGCTGTATTGGCTTGTCATTAATCAGCCGGTTCCGAACAACGGCGCGCACAAAGCGGTGTCGCAGCCCTAGCGCTGATCGCTGATTAATCCCGACGCATCTCCTTGCAGGGACTAAAGTAACCACCCGCCTTCGATACGCTCCTGTGGTCGATCCGGTAGTGCGTGCTATACTGTGATCACGCTTAATACCTCGGTTGTATGGTGCGATTGCTCGGTGCTAGTGTTTGATCTGAGAACTCCCGCCTTCAGTTTCCCCTCCGTACGTCTTCAGCGTAATCAAGACTAAAAGACTGGCAACGCCTATCTTGCGACGCGCGTAAATTCGTGCGTGCACGGAATCGCCTGCCAGAGAAAGCAAAATGCAGAATTTTTCAGAACTTCCGATTTCCCCTTACGTCAAAGATCGTTTGTCGTTCGCTGGTTTTTCCATGCCGACTCCGGTTCAGGCCGCCGCCATCCCGCAGGCCCTCGCGGGCAAGGATGTGCTGGCAACCGCACAGACTGGTACAGGCAAGACACTGGCGTTCCTGATTCCAGTCATCGAGCACCTGCTCAAGCAAAATGCCTCCGGGATCGCCGCGCTCGTGCTGGTTCCGACACGCGAACTCGCGATGCAGGTGGCCGATCAATATGACGCCTTGCGCGGTAAGCAACTCTCGCCCGCGGCACTCGTCGTCGGTGGCTTGTCCGAAGGACAGCAACTCCGCGCCATTCGCAACGGGGCTCGCGTGGTAGTGGCCACGCCTGGCCGGTTAGAAGATTTCCTGGATCGCAAACTGGTGAATTTCCGTGCACTCCGCATACTCGTGCTCGACGAAGCCGATCGCATGCTTGACATGGGATTCCTTCCCGCGATTCGAAGGATCGCGGCCGTACTACCCAAAGATCGTCAGACCATGTGCTTTTCGGCCACGCTCGAAGCTTCCGTCGTTCACCAGGTCAACGATTACATGAAGAACCCGGTACGTGTCGCGCTGGGATCTACGCTGAAGCCGTCGGAAAATGTGCGGGTGCAAGCGTTTGAGGTCGATGCCGATCGCAAACAGGAAGTGCTCCATCGTTTGTTGGCGGAAGAAACCGGCCGCTGTCTTGTCTTTGCACGTACTAAGCGCGGAACCGAACGGCTCACCAAGAGTCTGAATCGCGAAGGCTTCACCGCCGCCATGATTCATGGCGATCGCTCGCAGTCCCAGCGAACCGCCGCGCTCACCGGATTTCAGAAGGGGCGCTTTCGCATCCTGGTCGCGACTGATCTGGCGTCGCGCGGCATCCACGTACAAGACATCGCCCACGTTATCAATTACGACTTGCCTGAAGTGGCGGAAAACTTTATCCACCGGGTCGGGCGCACCGGCCGGGCGGGCGAGCATGGGGTTGCTTCTACTCTGTTCGGCCGAGATCAGCGTTCGGACTTGTACCAACTGGAGCGCACGCTCGGAATTCGCATGGAGAGAATGAGTTCCGTCGGCACCAGCGAAAAGGATCAACAGCGCAGACAAGACAGGATACGAAGTAACGGCACCGGCCCTCAACCCGATCGCGTCGCTACCGGGTCGCGGATGGTTCGGCTCCCGGGCGAATTCTTGCAAGCGCAAATGCAGAACTAATCCGGCACGAAGGTTAGGCGACGGCTCCGGAATGCACTCCCTTTAGCTCTAGCGTGAGTTGCGCGACCGTCACGATCCGAGCGAATCGGCGCCGCAATGCATATTCGGTTCGCTCGCGTATGGCGTCGACACCCAGTTCTTCGCCCGGTTTATCCCAGTTCGGAATTGGAAAAGTCATAGTCGCATCGATGACAAAGTCCACTGCGTATCCGAGATCTGCCGCAACCCGGGCGGTGGTTTCGCAGCACTGCTCCATTTGAATGCCTGCAATGCTGACTCGCCGCACGCCTTTCTCGATGAGATGAGGTTGCAGCGCGGTGCTGGTGAAACAATTGCGAGTGTTCTTGATGAAGACAGGTTCGCCACTGCGCGGGGCGATAAAGTCCATCAGCTTGAACAAAGGGCTGCCGGCGGCAAAGCCTTCGTCACCATCGGTATGAAGAAAGAATACGACCGGTAGCTCCGCCGCGCGGTACGCGGCGATCAGCGCGGCGACGTTGTTTTCAAAAGAAAGATTATTGCGGCGCTCCCAGCGCGAACCGATCTTGAAAGAATCCTGCGCGTCGATCACCAATAAAGCGGACTGTTCAATGGGAACCTGATTGGAATCAAGCATGAACCCTCCTCTGCTTATATGATGCAACACGGAGGGCGGAGGTCAGGAAAGTTGAAGTTAGCGAGAGGCGAGTAGTTGCAAGGCAAGCTTCGCATTGCGATATCTGTGGGAGGCCGCCTTGCGAAGCCATTTCTCGGATTCAGCCCGATCGGCGGAAACTCCGTCTCCATCGCGATAGCGCAGCCCGAGGTTGTACTGAGCGGCCGAATTCCCGTCTTCCGCCGCCGCTGTTACCCAGTGCGTGGCCTCTGCACAGTTCTGACGAACAAAGCGCCCAACCTCATACGCCATGCCCAGAGTAAAGGCTGCCGCGTCGTCTCCGTACTTGGCTCGGCGGCGCAATCCGCGAATTTCATAGCGGCTCAATTGCTGCACGACGAATAAAGTATCCGGATCAGTCACCCGTTTATGACTCGCTTCGGGCGAAGGAAAAGCCGGAGAAGGTAGTTGGTTGTCGAACCTTTGCGAGTTATCCGAAATACCTTGAGGTTGCGCGGTCGTCAAACTGTCTCCGATTGCCGCCTCGTCGTTGGGCGCAACTGTTCTCGAGGTTGCCTCCGCGCTGTGAAAAGACTCGTGACGCCAGGTTTCGACGAGCAGCAAGGAAAGGATCATCGCGAGGAGCAGAACCGGCGTCGCAATCACCACCGTCCGAAGAGCGCGCAGAGGTAGACGGACGCGAAAGGTCATCCTGCGATTCGCAAAAGCCCTTATCGCTTGAACGAAACTGTTTCGAAAGCCACCAATTCGCAGTTTGAATGCTGCCCATTGCTGCGCTCGCTCGACATTACGATGATCAGCCCGCGTCTTCAACGGAGGGAAGGCAGGCTTGCCGATATCTTTCTTGGCAACTGGCTCGGAATGGCTCTTCTCTACTTTGATGGTTCTGAGCTCAACTTTTGCGACAGGAGTGACGCTCTGAGATCCACCCTCAACTGACGGTTGAACTTCAACCAGTCGCGCGAGAGGCCGATTCTCCTCGGTTCGATCATTGAACCTCTCGGCTTTCGCCGGCGTCTTCGTCAGGAGTGTGGTGTTCAAAGCCAGCGGCAAACTCAAGCTTGCAACGCTCACTGGTTCGTGAATTTTGGGTGGTTGGACGGTGGCTTCATCGCGACCCATCTCATTGACGTGCAGTTGATCGTGGAGACACTGGAGAACCCAGGCCGCCGCCAACAACTTCTCAAAGGATGAATGATCGAGGGTGAGTTGCTGGTTGGTACCAGACCTCGCTTCCGCAGCCATCGGCGGACAGACCTCGCAAAAAGGGGATTAGGAGCGGCCGTCGAACCCGCTACCCATCGCAAGATCATACACCCGTTTGTTGCTTGGCCAACCACGTAATTCGCGGTTTAGGCGCTGGTAGAACTCATCGACTCGGATGGCGCAGGGAAGATGTAAAGATTCCTCTCCTCCGACGGAGTCCAAAATCGATACACTCCGAGAAGAAAGACTCCTCGCTGCGGTATTCTTTAGACAATGGCTTCTTTCCCGCTGCGCCGAGATAACGAGTTGATCCAAATCGTGGATTCGACCTCGGCTGATGCTGCGCGCAGAAGCGGCTCATGGCTCGCGTGCCGCCCCGGTTGTACGCAATGCTGCATTGGCGTATTTCCCATCAATCAGCTCGATGCGGACCGGCTCCGCAAAGGACTTGTGAGTTTGGAACGGAATGCGCCAGAGCGCGCCGAGGAGTTGCGGAAACGCGCTCGGGGGGCGGTTTCCCGGCTGTCGAAGGACTTCCCCGGTGACCCGGATACCGGCTTGCTCAGCGACGGAGATGAGGCGGAGCGACGCTTCGCCGACTTTGCCAACGATGAGCCTTGCCCGGCGTTAGATCCGACGACTGGACTTTGTGAGCTCTACGAAGCACGACCGATGACATGCCGAGTCTTTGGACCGCCGGTGCGTTCGGAAGGCGGCCTTGGCGTCTGCGAACTCTGTTTCCAAGGAGCCAGTGACGAGGAAATAGCCGCGTGCGAAATGATCCCGGATCCTGAGGATTTGGAATCGATCCTGCTTGAACAGCTCGAAGACGCGACCGGAAAATCCGGACAGACCATCGTGGCGTTCTGTTTAGCATCTTGATTCTCGCCTGCGATCCAGCGCAGATCGAGCTGACAGGAAATTGAAGCCCATCAAATTCAATCAATCAGCAATGCAATGATTCAGCAATTTGACGTGGTCGTTCTCGGCGCCGGCGCAGCTGGTTTAATGTGCGCCATTGAGGCGGGCAGGCGCGGATGCCGCGTGGCCGTGATCGAGCGGGCCGAACGCGCCGGCAAGAAAATTCTCATCTCCGGCGGTGGCCGCTGCAATTTCACTAATCTTCACTGCCGTCCCGAGAACTTTATCTCGGCGAATCCGCATTTTGCAAAATCCGCGTTGGCTCGCTACACGCCCGCCGATTTCATCACTTTGGTCGAAAAGTATCGCATTCCCTATCACGAGAAAACTCTCGGCCAACTTTTCTGCGACCGTTCCGCTCGCGACATCCTTGACATGCTCGAAAAAGAATGTCGCAACGCCGGAGTTCGTATCTTCTTGAAAACCTCTATTCAAGAAGTTCTGAGGACGACAGAGTTTGTAGTTCGCGCCGCAGAAACGCAGTTTCGCGCTCCTGCACTGGTGCTCGCGACCGGCGGGCTTTCGATCCCGAAGATGGGTGCCACGGGCCTCGGTTACGACCTGGCGCGCCAGTTCGGGTTGGCGATTCGTGAGCCTCGGCCTGCGTTGGTGCCATTTCTGTTCGGAGCCGAAGATCGCAGTCACTACTGCGATCTGGCTGGAGTTTCGGCGGATGTGGCAGTTTCATGCGACGCTCAGCAATTCCGAGAAAAGATGCTCATCACGCATCGAGGACTGAGTGGGCCAGCAATTCTGCAGATCTCGTCCTATTGGAAACCTGGACAAGCTATTGCAATCGACCTGGCGCCCAAGCGCGATGTAACAGCAGTATTGCGCGAAACAAAGACTCCTCGAAATGTCACGGTAATGAGATCGGCCTTGCATAAATTTCTGCCCACTCGTTTTGGGAGTCGATGGTTGGATTTGAATCGTCCCCCCTCATGGACGAATGCCGGTCTCGCGGAATGGGAAAGGGTGGTGCATGCTTGGCTCGTAACTCCAACGGGCACTGAGGGCTTCGACAAAGCGGAGGTGACGGCTGGCGGCGTGGACACCGACGAGCTCTCGGCGAAGACGATGGAATGCAAGAAAGTTCCGGGACTGTTTTTTATCGGCGAAGTCGTCGACGTGACCGGACACCTAGGCGGCTTCAATTTTCAGTGGGCATGGGCGTCAGGCGCGAGCGCCGGAAGGTCGATGTAGGCGTCGTCGACCGCGAGGAATGAAAAATCTAGGCGAGAACCGTCTGATATTCCTCGTACGCGCCCTTGAAGTCGGTGATCTTGTGGTCAGCCTCGAAGTGCCAAATCCTGGTCGCGACTTCATCAATCAGATCGTGGTCATGCGTGACTAAGAGCACTGTTCCCTTATACCGCTGCAGAGCAATGTTGAGCGCATTGATCGACTCGAGGTCAAGGTGGTTGGTCGGCTCGTCAAACACAAGCACATTGGGCTTTTGCAGCATCAGCTTACAAAAAAGCAGACGCGCCGCTTCTCCGCCCGATAGAACATCCGTGCGTTTCAGTGCATCTTCGCGCGGAAATAGCATTTGACCCAGCAAGCCACGAATCTCTTCGTGCGCAGCCGAAGGATCCCACTGATGTAACCATTCAAACGCGGTCATGTCTCCCTGGATCAGAGCTCGATGATCCTGGGCAAAGTATCCAACCGCGGCCTCGTGTCCCCAAATTACTTTTCCGCCGCTGAGGAAAGGTCCCTCATAGCCGCTGGTCTTACGCAGCTCGGCGTCAGGAACTGTGGGAGAGTTCGCCAATAAAGCATTGAGCAAAGTCGTTTTGCCGGCGCCGTTGCGGCCCATCAACGCGATTTTCTCTCCTCGAATTACGCTCGCGGTGAAGCTTCGGATGACTTCAGTGTTGCCGTAGGATTTCGCGACGGCTTCCAGCTCAAGAATATGTTTTCCCGAAGGCCGCTTCTGTTCAAACTTCAGAAATGGACGCTGAATATTCGACTTCGCCAGCTCCGTTACCTGCAAACGCTCGACTTCCTTGCGCCGCGATTGCACCTGACTCGATCGAGTGCCAGCCGAGAATCGCGCAATAAATTCGTTTAGCTGTGCGATCTTCTTTTCGCGCTGCGCATTTTGACCTTCGACCTGCGAGCGGATCTGCGTCTTCGCCACGACCATATCGTCGTAGGTGCCGGTGTACGTAATAATGGTTTGGTAGTCGATATCGGCGATATGGGTGCAAATGCTGTTAAGAAAATGGCGATCGTGTGAAATCACGATGAGAACGCCGTCATAGTTGTTCAGGAATCCTTGCAGCCAATGGATCGAGTCCAAATCCAGATGGTTCGTGGGTTCGTCGAGCAGCAACGCTAACGGGTGCCCAAACAAAGCCTGCGCCAGCAGGACGCGAACTTTCTGTCCGCCTTGCAGCTCGCCCATGTTTCGCTCATGCAGTTCGTCGGAAATGTCGAGACCCTGCAGCAGAATCGCAGCGTCGGTCTCCGCGGTGTAGCCGTCTTCCTCACCGACAATGCCTTCCAGTTCGCCAAGTTTCATTCCATCTTCATCAGTGAGTTCGGTCTTGGCATGAATCAGGTCGCGCTCTTCCATCGCTGCCCACAAGCGCTTGTTGCCCATCATTACCGTGTCGATAACGCGATACGCATCAAAAGCGAATTGGTCCTGGCTCAGCACGCCAAACTTCTTGGGACGCACGACCGTCCCCTTCTGAGGATCGAGCTCGCCTGTTAAGAGCCTCATGAAGGTCGTCTTGCCCGCGCCGTTGGGCCCGGTAAGGCCGTAGCGCTTGCCCGGCGTGAAGGCCGTTGAAACCTCTTCAAACAGAACTTTGGCGCCGTAGCGCATGGAAACGTTGCTAACTGAAATCATGATTTCTCAGGGAACTGCGGAAAATTTGCCCAAAGGCGGGACGCAGCTGCTGTCATTAGGATATCACGACGACCACATTGCGCTTCCCTCCGACCTCCTCCACCATTCGAGCACGAAGGTCACATGTTAGCCTTCTGTTGAATCGATTCTTATTCCGCGGGAGATTCATGAGCGACGTTCGCACTCCTCATATCGATCTTCAGGCAACAGCCAAACAAGTGATGTTGGCCCACGGCTTTCACCCAGATTTTCCTCCACAGATCACGGAACAGCTCGCGGAGCTGAAAGCCCACCCGCCGCAAATCGAGCCGGGTCACGATGTTCGTGATCTGCGGAATTTGCTCTGGTCCTCGATTGATAACGATACCTCGAAAGATCTCGACCAGATTGAAGTGGCCGAGCGCCTGCCCAACGGAGACATCAAGGTGCTGATCGCAATCGCCGATGTCGATGCCTTCGTGTTCAAACATTCTGCGATTGATGATCACGCGGCCGCTGAGACCACCTCGGTTTACACGGGCGTGCGAATTTTTCCCATGCTGCCGGAAGAGCTCTCAACCGGCGCAACGTCCTTGCTCGAGAACGCGGACAAATTGAGTGTCGTCACCGAGTTCACCGTCGACGGCAAAGGCTCGGCAAGCTCGAGCGGCGTCTATCGGGCGATCGTTCGCAACAAAGCACAGCTTGCTTACAACGGCGTGGGAGGATGGCTCGACGGCACCAGCCAAGCTCCTCCGAAAGTAGCGGCCTCGACCGAGTTGCAAGCGCAACTCAAATTGCAGAACCAAGCTGCGCAAGCTCTCCGAAAGCAACGCTACCAGAATGGCGCGCTCAATCTGGAGACCACTGAAGTAACTCCGGTGATCATCGATCAACAAATCGTGGACGTGGCGAAGCAGGAGAAGAATCCTGCAAACGACCTGATAGAGGACTTCATGATCGCCGCCAATGGAGTGATCGCGCGCCTGCTGGAAAAAGTGTCGTCCTTGCGCCGCATTGTGAAGACCCCCAAGCGCTGGGACCGCATTGTGCAACTAGCTGCGGAACATGGCGCGAAGCTTCCTTCCGATCCCGATTCCAAGGCGCTGAACGATTTCCTGCTGCAGCGTAAAGCGGCCGACCCCGATCATTTTGCCGACGTTTCGCTCGCAGTCATAAAGCTGATTGGGCCCGGAGAATACGTTCTGGAACGTACGGGCGATCCGGTTGCTGGTCACTTTGGCCTGGCGGTTCAAGATTACACGCACTCCACGGCACCGAATCGGCGTTTCCCCGATGTCGTTACTCAGAGGCTGATCAAAGCTGTGCTGGCGGGTCAGCCCGCTCCCTACTCTGACGATGAACTGGCGGCCATCGCCAAGAACTGCACAGAAAAAGAAGATGCGGCCCGCAAAGTTGAACGAGAAATGACAAAACATCTAGCGGCGGTTGCGATGAGCTCTCGCATCGGTCAGATTTTCGATGCGCTGGTTACAGGCGTCACGCCCAAAGGAACTTTTGTTCGCGTCCTGCAGCCGCATGTTGAAGGATTGCTCGCGCAAGGACAGCAAGGACTGGACGTCGGGGACAGATTGCGGGTGAAGTTGATCCGGACCGATGTCCAGCGGGGCTACATCGATTTTGCCCGCGCGTGACCGTCGCGGCACCCAGCAACCCATTTGTAGGAACGTAGCTTGCTACGTTTCTAACTAGCAGCTAACTCGGTAACGCCGTGCGGGTCGACAACCGTCACTCTGAAATCGGAATTCCGCGACGAGATGTTTCATCCCTTTTTCTGCTCGAGTTCAGCCCAGCGCGAGTAAAGTTCGTCTGCGATTCTCTGGGCTTCGTCCATCTCGGCGTGGGCACGCACGAGCTGAGGGCCATCGCTCGCGATTGCCGGATCTTCAAGCTGAGCACGCTTTTCCTGGAGCACGTCCTCGGCTTTGGCAACGCGCTGCTCGATGGTCGCGTATTCGCGAGCCTCGAGGTACGACAGTTTTTTCTTCGTCTGCGGTTCAGTGTCCATCGAAGCTCGCCGAGGCCGGATGCCGCTTGAACGCACACTCTTCGCCGGCTCCTTTCGTTCCGCCTGCCAAGCCTCCCACTGGGAGTAATCGGCAAAACTTTCCGCACCGCCCTGCCCATCGAGTCCGAGCACGATCGTGGAAACGCGATCGAGCATGTAGCGGTCATGCGTGACCAGCACCAGCGCGCCGCGATATTCGAGCAAGCTTTCCTCGAGTATCTCAAGCGTCGGAATATCAAGATCGTTTGTCGGTTCGTCGAGCAGAAGCACATCGGCGGGCTGAAGCATAAGCTGGGCAATGAGCACGCGCGCCCGTTCGCCGCCGGACAAGCGGCCGATAGGTTGATTGAGCTGCTCGCCCGTGAAAAGAAATCGCGCCGCCCATGAAGCGACATGAACCACGCGCTTCTGATAAATCACCGAATCGCTATCTGGAGCCAACGCACGGCGCAAGGTTATGTCAGGATCGAGCTGGCGAGTCTGATCGAAATACACGATGCGCAGCCATTCCGCTCGACGAATTTCTCCACCCGTGGCTGACAGTTCCCCTCGCAACAACCGCAACAACGTAGTTTTGCCGCTGCCATTCGGTCCGACCAGCCCGACCCGCATTCCAGCCGTGATTATGAAGTTAAGGCCGTCGAAGAGTGTGCGCCCGCCAATTTCGTAGCCGACATTTTCCAGTTCGATCAACCGCTTGGTCTTTCGGTCGGTGGCTGAAAAATCGATGTCCGCAGTTTCGGAGCGGGTCCTGACATTCAAATCCGCGAGCTCGTTCATCAACTCGCCGGCTTTGTCGATGCGGGCCTTGGATTTGCGCGTCCGAGCTTTGGCTCCGCGACGCAGCCATGCGATTTCATTGTGTACAAGATTCTCTAACGCTTCCTGCCGCTTGGCCTGCGAGTGTAGAAATTCTTCTTTCTTCTCGAGAAACCTGGTATAATTCCCACGCACCCGAAGCAGGCCATCGGGATACGTACGATTTAGTTCTGCCATTTCCGTGGCCATATTCTCAAGAAAGTAGCGGTCGTGGCTTACCACAAC
>Ga0206819_10120_pt1 | contig 29535 bp, 26 predicted proteins | sample Alteio_BWOrgCont_87_FD_152855 | JGI IMG/M metagenome (GOLD analysis project Ga0206819, IMG submission 152855) | Enriched cells from forest soil in Barre Woods Harvard Forest LTER site, Petersham, Massachusetts, United States -... | ecosystem: Environmental > Terrestrial > Soil > Temperate forest >... | reverse complement strand
CAGAGCCAGACCGAAGCCTTCGGCGCCGGTGCCTCCGAGAATCGCGATGGGCCGGGTAGTCATGGACATGTTAACTTTTTACGCGAACTCCGGTTCGAGTAAATGTTCGGCGGTCGCGGCTTCGGGCTGGATCTTTAAATTGATACGAGTGTAGACGGTGTTGCGCTCGGCGGGGATGCGGCCAGCTTCCAAAATCAGCGCCTGAAAATCTTCGGGGCTGGTGTACTGGCCGGCGGTGGCTCCGGCTTCGCGGGAGATGTTCTCTTCCATTAATGTTCCGCCGTAGTCGTTGGCGCCGGCGTGCAGGCACAATCGGGATAATCCACGATTGAGTTTCACCCACGACACTTGAATATTATTAATGGCGCCGGCCAGAAGAATGCGCGCCAACGCGTGGATTTTGAGGTGTTCCGCGAGCGTGGGGCCGGGCCGCGCAATTCCTTGTTGGAAAAGCAGCGTGTTCTGGTGAACGAATCCGAGCGGTACGAACTCGGTGAAGCCACCGGTTTGCTCCTGGATTTCGCGGAATAGAAGGAGTTGATTGACCCAGTGCTCGGGAGATTCGACGTGTCCGTACATCAGCGTGGAAGTGCTGCGGATGCCGAGACCGTGCGCGGTGCGGATTACCTGCTTCCATTGCTCGGTGGAAAGTTTGTTGCGCGAAAGCACGAAGCGGACGTCGTCGTCGAGAATCTCGGCGGCGGTACCGGGTAAAGTATCGAGGCCGTTGTCACGGAGCATTTTCAGATAATCTTCGAGCGGCATCCCCGTGAGTTCGAGGCCGTAGACAATCTCCATCGGCGAAAAAGCGTGGATGTGCATGCCAGGGACGGCGCGCTTTACTGCGCGCAGAATGTCGCGATAGTGAAAAGGAGGCAGGCCGTGAGGCAGCCCGCCTTGAATGCAAACTTCGGTGGCTCCGATGTTCCAGGCCTCGATTGCCTTTTGCGCGACTTGTTCGAGGCTGAGGAAGTAGGTGTCGGATTCGCGCGGGCCGCGGCTGAAGGCGCAGAATTTACAGCCGACAAAGCAGACATTAGTGAAATTAATATTGCGGTTCACGACGTAGGTGACAATATTTCCAACCAGCTCGCGGCGCAAAGCGTCGGCGGCGACGAGCAGTCCGAGAAGGTCGTCGCCGTCGGCGTTTGCAAGCAGTGTGCACTGCTCAAGCGTAAGGGAACGGCCGTCGAGGCTTTCCATTACCTGTTCGAGGGCGGTTCGCGCATGAAGACTCAAACGAGGGGCGACCTCTGACCATTCGAGCGAGGGGAAGCTTTCCAGTTCGGCATGAGTCAGAGTGCGAGTCATAAGTTCTCCTGAAACAAACATACATCAACGGAATAAATCGTTCGCCGCGGGCCGAATGAGATCGCGGGCCCGTCCGCGGCCGGGCCGGTAACGGAATCCTCGAATGATACACGCCGGCGTGCGCGCCAGCTTGCCGCAGACCAAGCCGGCCGCGCAAGCCAGTTCATCGGCAACGGCCTCAATCGAAACCCGCAAAGCGTAGCCGTGAGAATCGCGATCACCACGATAATCGTGCAAGGCTCGCATTCCAGCGACTCCGATCGCAACCTCCGTGAGTCCTTCGCGCCAGGGACGCCCGAAACTGTCACTGATGATGACCGGAATGGAAAGTTTCAAGCGCTTCTTGAGTTCGCGATGGAGTCGAGCAGCAGAGTGGTCGGGATCTTTGGGGAGCAAAAGCGCATGGCGGCCGCCATCGACGTTGGAGGCATCCACACCGCTATTGGCGCAGATCAGGCCGTGCCGGGTTTCCGTGATCAGTACGCCGCGCTTGCGCCGCACCACTCGCTTGCTTTCTGCCAGAGCCACCTCGGTGACGCGCGCGTCGAGCTTGTACCGCTGCGCCCACCGACGCGAACTGGCTGAAGGTTTGATTTGGTCGAGGGGAATCAGCTGGCCTTCCGCCTTGGAGACGATTTTGTGTTTCACGATCAGGATGTCGCCTTTTTGCAGTGTGAGATTCAGATGCTTAAGGGCTTGAAGAAGTTTGTCGGCGAGCGAATCGCCGGGTCGGGCTTCGCCGGCGAGAGGGATAGGAAGGATGCAAAGCTGTGCGGGAGCCTTCATTTTCGTGAACGGGCCCGGACGCCCGACCCTCTATCGACTTTATTCATTTGCGGCCATGGAAAAGTCCGTCAAGTCCCACTGGCGGGCGAGGCGCTGGGCGCGGGTTTCGCCGGGGGCTTCGACGAGTTGGCGCAAGTCAGACGGATTGTCGACATCGAGAGCGATGCCCGGGAGCGACAGAACTACGCATGGTTTCTGCGTGGCTCGCGCCGCCGCCAGATGCGGTTTGAAACTATCGTTTCCGAAACGCAGGGGGAACAATCCTGCGGGACGGCGTAAGGCCGCGTTCGTGCCCCTTCCGTCCGCCGCGGGAACGAGTACGGAGCCCTCGGCGGGCGCGCCTCCGAAGATCTTTTCGAGCTCCGCGGAAGTAATCAGCGGAATATCACCGGGGATGACGAGGGTGCTGTCTGCGCCTTTCGATTCGCAGATCCTGGTTGCCATCTCGATCGCATCGGTTTCACTGCGATTTGCGTTGTCGAAAATGACTCGGAACTGAAATCTCGTGGCCAATTCAATCGCGAATGCATCGCTGGTGACGATGCCGACCTCGGGCCGATTGGTCGACGAACTCAGCGTTTCCAGGACATCGAGAAGCATGGCCTGAGCCAGTTTTGTGCGCGTTGGCTGATCAAGGATGGCTGCCAAACGTTGCTTGGCATTGGCGAGGTTCTTTACGGGGACGAGAATCATGACGGATCCGCCGCCCGCGCGTTTTCGGCGCCCAGCAAGGCAAGTATGGTTCGGGCCAGCTTGGCTTTGTCGTCCGCGGTTCGCATGATGGTGTTGGTGCAGTGTACGCGCAATCCGGGACGTTCGAGTTTCTTTGCGGCGTCAGTATCACGGACATCGACAATCAGGATGTCCAGAAAATCTTCGTACGCTTTCGCTACCCCGGCGATGGACACAGGCAGTCCTTGCGCCGCCATCAAAGCCCCGGCAGGACCTGAGACTGCGGCATCATGAACAATCGGGCTGATGGCGGCAACCGCTGCGGGCGTCTTCTGCAACGCTTCTCGAATGTCGGGGACGGCCAGAATTGGACCGATGCTGGTTACGGGATTGCTGGGCGCAAAAATCACCGCGCTTGCCGTCATGATGGAATCGACTACGCCGGGTGCGGGCTCGGCGTCGGATGCTCCGGCAAAACGAACTGACCGAACCGGATCCTGATACCAGCGCTGTACGAAATATTCCTGGAAGCTGAGATCTCCAGCAGGCGTGTCGACTCTGGTTTCGACTCGCGAATTACTCATCGGCAGGATTTGCGCCTGTACCGCCAGCTTGTTGCAAATTGCCGTCGTTGCTTCAGTGAGTGTCTTGCCCTCTGCGAGATATTTCGAGCGCAAAAGATGGACCGCGAGATCACGGTCGCCAACATGAAACCAGATCGGCTCCGCCAGTTCCCCCATGGCCTGCAAGCAATAAAATGTGTCGCCTTTTACGCCCCAACCGCGTTCCTTGCTGAGCAGGCCGGCCATGGCGTAGGTGATCGAGTCCAGGTCGGGAGAAACATGCAATCCCCACCATTCCAAATCGTCTCCGGTGTTCACGATAAAGGTGAGTTGCTGCGCCGAGGCAACTTGTCGGAGGCCCTCCACGAACTTTGCGCCACCTGTGCCGCCAGTGAGGACGACGATCACGCGGTCCTCCGCGCGTAGCCGTCGCTGTCGGCTGCGGCTCTGATTTGTTCCGACAAAAAGCCTGGCTGTGCAGTCGCTGCCGTCACGAATTCAGGGTAGACTGGCAGCCGCTGACGCAAACGATATCCTTTTGCTTCGGTGCGCAGTTTCAATTGCTCCAAATGCGGCCACGGTTTTTCCGGATTGATGAAGTCCGGCGTCAAGGGCGAGATTCCTCCCCAATCGTTAATGCCAGCGTCGAGCAACTGATCATAGTACGGTGCGGACAGATTGGGTGGCGCCTGAATATTGACGTCCGGCATGAGCATGCGCGCCACCGCGATGGTGCGCGTCATTTCGCCGGCGGTGGGCTCGGGCCAGTCGCGCATCGGGATTTCGGGCTTGGCCCGGAAATTCTGAATGATCACTTCCTGAATGTGTCCGTAGCGCCGATGCAGTTCACGGATGGCGAGCAGCGTGTCTACGCGATCATCCAAAGTTTCGCCGATGCCAAGCAGCAGGCCCGTAGTGAAAGGGACGTTCTGCCTCCCGGCTTCTTCGATTGTGTGCAAACGCTTGGCCGGAACCTTATCCGGTGCATTGTCATGGGCAGTCCCCGCACTTAGAAGCGAAGCGTTCGTGGTCTCGAGCATCAAGCCCATGCTGGGTGAAACCTTCGCCAGGCGCGTAATCCATGCCGCACTCAACAATCCGGGATTGGGATGAGGCAAGAGCGTAGTCTCGCGGAGCACCACTTCACACATGGCCTCGAGATAGTGAAGGGTGGACTTGTATCCCAACCGGCGTAGCGTTTCGCGCATTTCAGGAAACGCGAGTTCGGGTTTATCACCCAGGCTGAAGAGGGCCTCGGTGCAGCCCATCTTCTCGCCGGCGCGCGCAACTTCGAGTACCTGTTCCGGAGTCATGGTGTGTGCGCCCGGTTGGCCGGGGTCGCGGCGGAAGATGCAATAACCGCAGTAGTCGCGACAGAGATTGGTGAGCGGAATGAAAACCTTGCGCGAATAGGTGACGACTCCCGGCTTGAAATGCTGTCGGGCTTCCATGGCAGCGGAGAGCAGCGTGGGAAGATCATCTTCCTCGCAGCGGATCAGTTGACGCGCCGCATCCCTCGAAAGAGGCGTTCCCGAGTGCAGTTCGTCCATATACGAACTTATGGGATGCTGCGGTGCGCAAGTTGTTTGTACCACGCTCACAATCACGAAATCATACATTAGGGCGGCTGTCTGGGGACGCGCTTGTTCGTCGGAGAGGCCGGAAGCATGCCGGACGTGGTAAAACTTTGAAGGGCAAAAGCTCGTTTCGCTTCGGACTTCGGGCCAGCTTGCCCGCAATGAATTGGGAATAACGGTTCGCAGGGACTCTAGTTTTATGGTTGCCACGCAAGGAGAATTTCGCAAAGCGCTGGGTAGTTTTGCCACCGGGGTCACGGTAATCACCGTCGACTACGAGCGCGAGGTGCACGGAATGACCGCGAACGCCTTTACCTCGGTGTCGCTTGATCCTTTGTTAGTGCTGGTCTGCGTCGATCATCGGGCGCGAACCCATGCCCACTTGCATGCGAGGAAACGTTTCGGAGTGAATGTTCTGGCGGAGAACCAGCGCGAGATTTCGGAATACTATGCCGATCCGAATCCGGACCACCGCCATGCCGAGCAGATAGCCGGTGCCCGCTTCGATCGCACGAAACACGGCACTCCAGTTTTGCACGGTGCCCTGGCTTATCTGGAGTGCCGCTTGCAGACCGCTCAGGATGCGGGAGATCACACGATTTTTATTGCGGAAGTAGAGGATGTCGTAGTTCGGGAGGGCGATCCGTTGCTGTATTTCCGCGGGGCGTATCGAAAGATCGGGAAGGAAGCTTAGCGTTCGGGATTTTCCCCGTTACCCGCGGGCTCATCTGCCTGTGCGGTGGTGAGGATCAAGTATGTTTGGTAAGCTTATTGGCCCTGCATGCTGTCGTTCCGCTAAATAGTTTCCGCCAACCGCAATCGCGGCCGCGAAGACGAACCGCGCGCAAAGGGTAGGAACAAGAACGATGTATCCGCGAGCCTTTCACTATCACCGCGCTGGTTCTCTGCAGGAAGCCGCAAGCATGCTTTTTCAGCTTGGAGATAGCGCCAAGCTGTTGGCCGGCGGCCAGAGTCTGATCCCGCTGATGAAACTTCGTTTCGCGAATCCGGTTCATCTGGTGGATCTGAACTTTGTTTCTGGTACTTCCTATATCAGAGAAGAGAGTAGCGATGTTCGCTTCGGCGCCCTGACTCGGCATGCGCAGATTGAGGCATCCACCATCGTCTCGAAAATTCCCATTCTCCATGACTGTGCGGCTGGCATTGCGGACGTTCAAGTGCGCAATCGCGGCACGATTGGCGGTTCGCTGGCGGAGGCCGATCCCAGCGGCGACTGGGGGACGGTGCTTTCCACACTTTCTACTGAAGTCCGTTGTCTGGGCGTGAACGGCGAGCGCACTGTTACACTACCTGACTTCATTAAAGACGCTTACACCACGGCCCTGACCCATGACGAATTGGTCAGCGAAGTAATCGTGAAAGTGCCGCCTAAGGGAAGCGGTGGAGCATATTTTGCGTTCAAGCGCTCAGCGCCGGTGTATCCGACAGCCAGCGCTGCCGTGCAATTGGTGATGGACGGCGACATTTGTCGCGATGCCGCAATCGCGTTAGGCTGTGTCGGCCTGACTGCAATCCGCGCGAAGGATGCGGAAGATGCGCTGCGTGGAAAGACGGTCACGGAGAAGACGGTCGAAAGTGCCCTGCAAGCGGCTCGTTCGGTTGCTGATCCGCAATCCGATATGCGCGGTTCGGCCGACTACAAACGGATTCTCGTCGCAGCCCTGGTTAAACGTGCGATTGAGGTAGCCATCCGCCGCGCTCATGGCGAACTGGTTGAGGTGGGGCACATTTATGCCTGAGACCATCCAAAACGTTCCGATTCAACTCAAGGTCAACGGCAAATCGAATTCGCGAGCGGTTGAGCCGCGCAAACTGCTGGTCGAGTTGCTGCGGGAGGACCTCGATCTCACCGGCACCCACGTAGGCTGCGATACCACCTACTGCGGCGCCTGCACGGTCCTGTTGAATGGCGCGGCAGTGAAGTCTTGCACCATGTTCGCCGTACAAGCGGACGGCGCGGAGATAATCACAGTTGAGGGCCTGGAGAATGATGGCGGGCTTCATCCCATCCAAAAAGCTTTTGGCGAGTGCTACGGATTGCAATGCGGATACTGCACGCCAGGGCTGATGCTCGCGACTTTGCAACTTTTGTCGAGCAACAATCAACCAAACGACAAAGAGATGCGCAAGGCGATTGCGGGAAATACATGCCGCTGTACCGGATACCAAAATATTCTCAAGGCAATCCAATTGGCCGCGCAGAACATGAGAGGTGCGTGAAGCATGGCGATCAAATTTGCTGGCGATTTTGAAGTCAAGCGCACGCCGGACGAGGTTTACGACTTTCTGAGCGACCCCAACAAGTTTGCGTCTCTGCTGCCCGATTTCCAGGGCTTGTCGATACAGGACCCGACTCATTTCACGGTTAAAGTGAACGTTGGCATTTCTTACATCAGAGGCACGGCGGAAATAAAGATGGAACTGGTAGAGTCCGACCGTCCGAAACGCGCATTGTACAAGGGGCAAGGGAGCATGGCTGGCGGCAATGTCGCACTGACGGCAGCGTTTGATTTGTCGCCGCTCGAGAGTGGGACGAGAGTAGCTTGGCAGGGTGAAGCGCAGATTTTTGGCGGCCTGGCATCGATGGCGGGCGGCTTGTTGGAACCATTGGGAAAAAAACAGGTGCAGAAATTGATTGACGGGTTGCAGGCGGCACTGCGATGAGGAGACGGGCGTGAGCGCGATCAAGAAGGACGCCGTCAAGAACTGGGTGGGGCAACCGCTTCCACGCAAAGAAGAGAACCGGCTGCTTCGCGGCAGGGGCAAGTTTGCCGATGATATCAAGCTACGCGAGATGGCGTATCTGCGGTTCGTGCGTTCGCCGTATGCTCACGCGAGGATTGTAAGCGTCGACACCTCGGCGGCGGAAATTCTTGCGGGTGTCGTCTGCGTTCTCAACGGAGCCGAGATCGCGGCGCAGACCCAGCCATTCATCGAAATCGGACCGGAGCCTTGCGCCAAGATTAAAGACTATCCGCTGGCTGTTTCCAAAGTACGTTACCAGGGAGAGCCCGTCGTGGCGGTCGTCGCGGAATCGCCGAGCTTGGCCGACGACGCGGCGGAACTGGTGCAGATCGAGTATGACGCGCTTGATCCGGTAGTCGATGCGGAAGTAGCCTTGACCGACAAAAGCATTCTCCACGAGGAAGCTGGCACGAACCGTGTCTGGAACGGAGTCTTCGAGTACGGAGATGTTGACAAGGCCTTCCGCGAAGCCGCTTACGTGGTCAAGATCGACCGAATGCATTTTCATCGCTTCTCCAGCACGCCGCTGGAGAATAACGTCGTCATTGCGCGATGGAATGCGAAAGATGATCGCATCTATTACGAGTGCAACAATTCATTTCCATCATTTGCGATCCAGTTTCTTTCGGCCCACCTCGGCGTTCACATCGATCGCATACGCGTAGAGACCTCCGATATTGGTGGAAGCTTCGGTATCAAGATTACGAGCTATCCGCAGATGGCGGTGTGCGCATTGGCCTCGAAAAAAGCTGGGGGACGTCCAGTCAAGTGGGTGGAGACGCGCACGGAACACATCACTTCGAGCGCCCACGGTAACGAGCGGACTTTTCTCGACACTCGTGCCGCTCTCGATAAGAATGGCGTGATTACCGCGGTTGTCTCGCGACACATCGATGACTGCGGCGCGTATCCCAGGTACGAACCGCTGGGCTGCGTGATCTGGTCGCAGGTCTTTCCAGGGGTTTATCGCTTCAAGAATGCACGCATAGACTTCACGCAGGCAGTCACGAATAAGTGTCCGGTCGGCCCGAATCGCGGATACTCCCGCATGCAGCATCTATGGTTCCTGGAGCGCGTAGTGGACATTTGCGGGCATGAACTCGGCATTCCAACCGATGAGATCCGGTTGCGCAACTACATTCGTCCGGAAGAATTTCCTTATACGACGCCGAACGGTTGCGTATACGACTCGGGCAACTATCCGAGAATGCTGCAGGTGGCGAAAGCGCGCATCGTCTGGGACGAATGGAAAAGTAAGCAACTCACGGCGCGAAAGGAAGGCCGGCTCATAGGAATTGGCATCGGCACCACGCTCGACTCAGGCACCAACAATTTTGGCCAGTCGCAGATCGTAAATCCCGGTGCGCCGTTTTCAGGTAACTCGCAGGGCGCGAATTGCAAGCTGGATATTTATGGCGAAGTAGTGGTTTCAGTGGGTTCGTGTCCGCAGGGTCAGGGGCACGAGACCACTGCCGCGCAGGTTGTGGCCGATGTGCTTAGCATCCATCCCGATCGCATCACGGTGCGAACCGGTTTCGATACCGAACGCAATGTGCACACTGGTTTTTCCGGGACCTACGCCAGCCAGTTTGCCGTCTCCGGGCTCTCGGCCGTTCACGGAGCCGCGCAGAAGTTGAGAGCGGAGATGAAGCGCCTGGGGGCGTTTCTGCTGGAAACCAAAGAAGACGACCTTGAATTCGGCACGGGCGAGCAGGGCCCTGAGGTTCGCGCCATGAGCACGGGAAAGTCCATCAATTATTGGGGACTCGCCAACATCGTCAACGTGAACAGCGCTGTGCTGCCGCCCGAACTGTATGAAGTCACGCTGAATTGCCGATATATTTGGCGTGCCCCATTTAAAGTGCCAGACAAGCAGAGAAAATACGGAAGCCTCACTCTGACCTATGCGTCCCAGCTTCACATCGCCGTAATTGAAATCGAGCGCGACACCTTCATCCCGCGTATTCTCGATTACGTAGCGGTTGATGATTGCGGGACCGTGATCAATCCGCCTATCGTTGAAGGCCAAGTGTACGGCGCAACCGCGCACGGAATCGGCGCCGCCCTGATGGAAAATTGCGTGTACGATGCCGTCGGCAACATGCTTACCAGCACATTCAGCGATTACACGCCCATCACCGCGATGAATATGCCCAGGGTGAAATACGATCACATTGAAACGCCATCGCCGCACAGCTATAGCGGCGCCAAGGGGATGGGCGAGGGCGGAGCCGCACCCATTCACACGATTTCCGCAGCTCTGCAGGATGCGCTGTTTGCTAACGGCATCATTATCGATGACTCGTTCAACAATGCAGATAGCCTGTTCCGTGCAATGGTACGGAAAGAAATCGGTCAAGCAGAAAAATTAGTGACAGTAGAAAGGCGAGTCTAGCGCCGGCATCTCGACAGCGAGATGGGCGGCAAGGCCCACCGGCCGGCCAGACGCCAGACGCCAGACGCCACAAATGAAACGTGTGTGCATCGTCGGTTGTGGCGCCATTGGCAGCCTTTATGCGGCGCACCTGGCGCGGGTTGCAGAGGTATGGGCGTTTGTCCGCAGAAGAGAACACGCTGACGCCCTCAACCGCGATGGGCTGCGCGTTTCGGGAAAGCATGAGTTCCATGTCTCGCTCAAAGCTACGGCGCAACCAGACAAACTTCCCGACTGCGAGCTTGGCATCGTGGCGACCAAAGCTACCCAGGTGGAGGAATCCATTTCACTCGTTGGCCACCGCTTTAACCGGGGCGCAGTCATTTCTGCGCAGAACGGGTTGGGAAGCGAGGAAATTATTGCCGCTCATACGTCTGGGCAAGTTATTCGAGGGACCACTTTCATGAGCGGCACGAAGCACAGCGATACTCATGTGCAGTATGAACTCGATACCGCAACCTGGATCGGTCCCTTCGAGCCGCGTCATACTCCTTACGCGTTGGTAAGAGATGCTGCTGACTTGATCAACGCTAGTGGCCTCAAAGCCGAAGCTTTGCCGGATGCGCGACCGGCGCAATGGTCGAAATTGATTTTCAACGCGTCCGTCAATGGAGTATCCGCACTGACCGGGCTGCCGCATTCGCCTCATTTTGCGGATGAATCCGATTTATCAGCCCTCGGACATTTGTTACACGAGTTGATCGAAGAAGGTAAGGCCGTGGCAGCCGCAGGGGGTATCTGCCTTCACGAAGACCCGTGGGAGATGAATAAGATTGGCGCTGCCACCAACCATCCACCGTCGATGTTATACGACGTTCGGCATGAGTTATCAACGGAAGTCGATTTTCTCAGTGGCGCGATTGCCCGCGAAGCGCAGCGATCAGGCGTGGCTGCACCATTGCATACAGCTGTGTACCGTCTGATTAAGGGCAGGGAAGCGTCGTGGACATTTAAGGGTGAGAATCGTGCCGTGGAAGTGTAGAAGCGTTGCTTGCAAAGTTTAGGGAAGAAACATGCCTTGGCCAATTGACGAAGCGAAATTGACTCGCGTCCGCGCCCTGATGAAAGATCGGGATCTAACTGCGCTGGTAGTTCGCGCGCCGGACAATCTCGTATATCTCACCAATTACTGGTGCATGAAAGGATACGACGCTGCGGTGTTCCCTCGGGAAGGCGAGCCGACTCTGATTGCACTGGAGCCGCAATTGGCTGACGCCGAGCGCAATTCCTGGACAAAGGACATTCGCCTTTTCAAGGGATATGACGAAAACGATCCGCGACCGCCGCAATATCGCTCCCTCGATCTTGCGCTGAAGGTCTTGAAGGAGCGTGGGATCGCAGAGAAAGTTGCCGTCGAACTCAACATGGGCACCCAAGCAGCCGACCGGATGGTGGGCGAGCCAACGACGCCGACCCAAATGTATTTCGACGCCTTCGGTGAAGTCGCGGGCCAGGTGGTGGATGCCACTCCCCTGCTCAACGAGGCTCGCGCCATTAAGACATCTCAGGAAATCGAGCGCATGCGGCTGGCCAATGAACTCGCTGCCCTGGCAATGGAGTACACGCGTGAACACATACATCCGGGCATGAAGGAAAGCGAGGCCGCGGGCATGTATGAAAGTTTCGTCCACAGTGTCGGCATAGGGTACAAAGGAAAAGTAGAAATGGCCCGCGCTTTCACCCTGGTATGGTCAGGCAAGGGTATCGCCACCTTCACTGCCACGAGCAACCGGCCCATTCAGAAGAACGAACCTACGCTGTTCGAAATCTGGGTCTGCGTGGACGGTTATTGGACCGACCTGACCAAGAATGTGTGTCCCGGTGAACTGACGCCCGAATATCACAATCTGCTGGACCTGCTGCTCAGCGTTTTCCAGGAAGCGATCGCTTATGCCCGTGATGGCGCCGATTTTCCGGGACTCGATCGCTTGATTCGGGCGCGCATCGCGGAAGGCGGATATTCTGGGCAACCTTCGCATGCCATTTGTCACGGTGTGGGAGCGCGTGCGCATGAGCCGCCCTTTGCCCATCAGGCCGGAACTGGCACGATCCGGAAAGGCATGGTGCTGGCCATTGAACCGGGAATCTATTGGCCTGGCGGCGGCGGGTTGAGACTCGAAGACAATTTCCTCATTACAGACGAAGGTAATGAGAAGCTGTGCAGCTATCCAGACGATTTCCGACTGACAGGACACTGAGAAAAGACAACCGTGACCAAATCAAACAGAGGTCCAGGCTCGAGGCTCAACCCGACACTGGTCGAAAGAATCCTCGCCGAGGTTAAAGAGGAAGAAATCGTAGCGATGTGCTGCGAAGTGATCAATATTCCCAGCCCCACGGGTGACGAGGCCAAAATGGCGGAGCACATGCGCCGCACGTGGGAAGCCATCGGTCTCGACGTTGCCTGGCAGGAAGTTGAAGAGGGACGCGCCAACGTGATCGCGCGCTGGGAAAGCACGGGCAATGGCCGCTGTTTGATGTTCAACGGTCATATGGACACTTCCAACACCGGCCAGGAAGAATTCCTCACAGGAATCGGCTACAAGCCGAACGCAGTGATTAAGAATGGAATGATTTACGGCCTCGGCATCTACAACATGAAGGGCGCGCTGGTCTGCTATACCAATGCTGTGAAGGCCTTGCAACGCGCGGGTGTGAAACTTCAAGGTGACGTTGTCCTTGCCGCCGTCGCTGGAGAAATCGAAAAAACACAATGGAGAGAGTTCCGCGGGCGCGAGTATCGCGGCTACGGCGTGGGTACGCACTATCTGGTGAATCACGGTGTGCTGCCGGATGTTTGCATCCTGGGCGAGCCCACCGACATGCAAATTATTCTCGAACATTTTGGGTCACTCTGGGTACGACTTTCAGTGGCGGGAATGTACGTGCACACAGCGTTCGCCGAGGGACGCGCGGAGCGCAACTCCATCCGACGACTTTACGACGTACTGGGCGTGGTATTGAAGTGGATGAAAGGATGGGAGCAAAAAAACACCTATCGTGGACACAAAGGCGTCGCAAATCTTGGTTGTATCCGTGGCGGACAGCCTTGGCGCGTGAGCCGGACTCCAGAACGCGCGGAGTTGTTTCTCGATTTGCGGGTGCCTCCTCATATGCCGATGCAGGCGGCGCGACGCGAGGCCAAGTCACTATTCCTTGATTTGAAAAAGCGCTTTCCCGATTATGGTTTGGAGTTCGAAACCTATGTTTCGGTTCCTGGCGCCAGCATCGCACCTGAGCATGCGATGGTGAGAGCAATCGAGGTGAATCATCGGCGGGTCATGGGTGAGCCACCCAAGCGCGATGTGGTGCTCTGGTGCTCGGATGCGTCGGTGATGACACGTTATGGTATCGAGACCGTAAATTACGGCCCTTCCAGCGGTCCGCGTGACGCCGAAGGCGAGAAGGTCAAAATAAAGACGCTTGTCGACATCACAAAGATTTATGCATTAACCGCTGCTGAGCTATGTGGCGTGCAATAGAATTCCCAACCTGAGGCAAGATTGCCAAGCCAACTCGAGATCGATCGCCGCTACAAAAACATCCGAGCCGCTATGGAGGGCGCGGGGCTTGACGCGCTCATCGTCTGCGGTAATCAGTATGCAGGCTTCGAAGGTGCCGTGTTCTATGTTTCTGGTTTTGAAATTGTGCATCGTTACGTATACGCGGTGCTGCCGCTTGCGGGAGAGCCAACGCTGGTCTTTCCGCGGGAGGCTCGGTGGATCGGCGACAAGAGAAAACCGTGGGTGAAAGAGCATGTCTGGCCGGATGTTCCTGGCCGGTGGATCTCTGACCACGGGCGCGAGCGGGGGTGGAAACGGGTCGGCGTGTACGGGATGAATTTCATCCTGGCTGTGCGCGACTATCGCGAACTGGCGAGCGCGCCATTCGAAATGGTTCCATTCGATTTCGAGTTCGATTTGGCACGCGCCGTCAAGAGTGAAGAGGAGCTAGCTGAAGTACGCGATGCGATGGACATTATCGTCGACGGATTCTGGGCTCTGGTTGCGGCCTACGAGCCGGGCAAGACCGAAGCAGAAATCATGGCACCTGCTGTCGAACGCTTCTTCGCCCGCGGTGCCGGTCCGCGCATGATGAACATTCTGCTTTCCGGCCCGCATGGCGAGGCCGAGGCCTCGTTCAAAGTTCCGGGGCATCGAGTAACTGGAGCTGATGATTTGCTGCTGTATTCGCTTGAAGTCACGGGCTCCGGAGGATACTGGGTGGAGTTCTCGCGGCCTTTGATTCGCGGCAAAGTGAGTCAACGAACACAGGAAATGGCGCATGTCTATCCACTGGCACTCGAGGCTGCGCGCAAGCTCATGCGAGCGGGAGAGCAGGCCAGCAGCGTTCATCGCGTCGTGGCAGAAACTTTTGCGAAATGTGGATTTGCCCTCGGCCACCTGTCAGGGCACAGCATCGGCACCACTATGCTCGAGTATCCCGCGATCGGGGCGACGAGCGATGTACGGCTGCAGGAGAACATGATTTTCTCGTTGCATCCGCAAGTCGTCGATAAAGACGGGACAGTCTGCCTCTACACGCAGGACACCTACCGCATCGGCAAAACCGAAGGCGAGTGCTTGGCAGATGTGCCTTGGAAGTTTTACACCGGCGCCGAGAAGCGTTGAGAACTGAGAAACAGAGATTACGTAATCAAATGAAGATCTGCATAATCGGGTGCGGAGCAGTAGGAAGCTTATTTGCGGCGCATCTCGCGCGGGCGGGCGAGGTTGAGGTGTGGGCTTATGACGTTTGGAAGGAGCATACTGCTGCCATCCAGCACAATGGCCTGAGGCTTTCTGGAACAGAGGATTTCGCCGTCGGCCTGAACGCGACCAGCGATGCCAAAGAATTGCCGCGCTGCGATTACGGAATCATCGCGACGAAAGCAATTCATACTCGGATGGCGATCGCTCAAGTCGCGGACATCTTTGACGATAAAAGTGCGGTATGTTCAGTTCAGAACGGCGTCGGCAACGAAGAAATTATCGCGGAGCGCGTGCAATTTGTGATTCGGGGGACGACTTTTCCCGCCGGGCATACGATCGCCCCGGGACACATCGGTTATGACATAAAAGGAGACACCTGGATCGGACCGTTCGAGGAGACCAATACCTCGATGGAAAGAGTGCAAGAACTAGCTGGGCTGCTCACTCGATCCGGCATGAACACGGTTCCTCTCAAAGATGCTCGCGGTGCGCAATGGACCAAGCTAATCTTCAACGCAGCGACCAATCCTGTTGGTGCGCTTACGTTGTTGCATCACGGCGCGGCTGCCCGCTTTGAACCGACTGAAGAGCTCTTCAACGAACTGATCGCAGAAGGCGAAGCGGTTGCCAAAAAGCTGGGAATTGAATTGCACGGCGACCCTCGGGAGCTTGTGAAGAAGGGCGCCAACGCGCCTGGCAAGCACCGCGCCAGCATGCTACAGGATGCGCTGGCCAAGCGCCAGACCGAAGTTGATTTTATGAATGGAGCGATTGTGCACTGGGGGAAAGAAGTTGGGGTGCCGACTCCGCTGAACAAGGCCCTCTGGGACTTGATCAAGGGCATGGAGCATTCGTGGAAAGATCCGGAGTGAAACACTGACAGTAGAATGCAGCGCATAGGAGCTAGAAAAAAGGGATGACCATCCCATTCAACATTGGTGTTCTGCAGCTCAGCATGGAACCGGTGCGCGAAACCGTTGCCATGGCGAAAGCTTGCGAAGAAGCGGGCTTCGATGCCTTCTGGATTGCGGAGGCTTATCCCTGGTGGAGGAAACATTCCTTCGAAGCGCGCTCCTCGACCGCAGTTTTGGCGGTGATTGCGGCGGAGACCCGGCGCATCCAGTTGGGGTGGGGCATCATTTCACCCTACACACGTCATCCCGTACAGATTGCGATGGAAGCGCGAGTGATGCAGGATCTTGCCGGCGATCGCTTTCTGTTAGGGTTGGGCGCTTCGAAGATTTTCATGAAAGAAATTGGCGAAGGTGAAGGCGAGAAAGTTGGACCGGCGACCGTGATGCGCGAAAGCATTGAGATCATCAAGGGCGTACTTGCGGGGGCTGCTTTCGAATATCGGGGGAAAGTCTTTCAGGCGAGTGTTCCAGCGCTCAAACCTGACGCACACACGCCGCGCGGGATTCCCGCTATCTACATAGCCGCGACTGGACCGGTGCTGCAAAGAATGTCCGGGGTGGCCGGGGACGGGTTGCTCACGGCGAGCATCACGACACCGGCGTTTGTGCGCTACTCGCGTAAGAATATGGAAGAGGGTGCGCGCAAAGCGGGTAAAGATCCGGAGGGGCTGGTGCTTGGCTCAGTCATCGTTGGAAGCATCAGCCACGATTCGGCGAAGGGTAAAGAAGGAGCCCGCGAGCAGGCAGCGATGTATCTGGCCAATAAGGTGCAAAACATTAAAGGATCGGCCGACATGTTGCTTGATTGCGCTGGCCTAACCTTCGAAGAGTTGCAGCCCATCGCTGACGCGATGGAAAAAGGCGGCCGGAAGGCAGCTGCGAAAGCTGTAAGCGACGAGATTTTGCGTAAGGCTTGCCCGATCGCCGGAACGCCGGAGGAGTGTATCGCTCGCATCGAGGAATATCGCGATGCAGGCTGCACTCACATCATGTTGGAAATCTGGGGTGATGACCGGACCGGGCAAGCAAAATTGTTTGGCGACGCGGTACTGCCGCACTTCAAACGATGAATTTCGTTCAAGGTCGTGATTGCATCAACCCCAACGGCTGTTCCGGCTAGCCGTGGCATCCGTCGCCATCCTCTTTCCTTACGGGGCGATGGCGAGCGGGATCGAAAACCAAATCAGAGCGGGATACGAGAACAAGGTCCTCACCATGCGGCACTACTACGAAGGCCCGAGGTTACGTTTTGACTCCAGAGGCCAGGTCCTAGGGGGAAGTTACTTTTCGCCTTTACTGAGGAACCGTCGCTTTAAATGGTCGCGGCCGAAGCGGCGCCCACGATCGAGCGAAACTCGTCGTCCGTCAGCAGGCCATGCTTTCTTATGGCGAGCTTCTTGACCTCTGCCAGAATCGGCGCACGTTCTTCCGCGCTTATCATGAGACCGAGTTCTTTACATTTCAAATCGATGCTGTCGAGTCCACTCTTTTTTCCCAGCACGATGCCTCGTCGGGCATTCACCAAATCAGCAGAATACGGTTCAATTGCCTCCGGAATATGAAACTGGGCGGCGACGGCGCCGCTTTCACGCACAAACAGGTTTTCGCCGACCAGAGGCTTCCAGGCGTCGACCTTGTAGCCGGAGCACTTGGAAACCATGTCTGAGACTTCGCGGACTTTCGTCAAATTTAGTTCGACAGGCACGTCATAAAGACAGCGCAGCGCGAGAGCTATTTCAGAGATATCAGCGTTGCCGGCACGTTCGCCCATTCCGTTGATCGTCCCTTGAATCCATTTGGCTCCGCCTCGAACTGCGGCGACTGCGCAGGCGGTGGCCATGCCGAAGTCATTGTGTCCGTGGAAGTGAACCGGCGTGGTTGGTCCTGTCCACTTGCACACTTCGCGAACCAAAAATTCGATGGCTTCAGGACCGCAGGCACCTATCGTATCCACGACGACGATTTCGGAGGCTCCCGCTTCGAGAGCGGCGAGATAGGCTCTCTTCAGGAAATCGAGGTCGGTGCGCGTACCATCCACTGCGAAAAAGGCCACTGTAATTCCGTTTTGCTTGGCGATGGACATCGCTTCGACAACACGCCGCAGCACATCGTCACGCGTCATGCCGTAAGCCTTCAGCTTGATGTCACTCGTCGGCGCTTCTATGACGGAGGCGCGCAAGCCTAGACGGACGAGTTCGTCAATGTCGGCTTTCACCGCGCGGGAAAAGCCCCATAGCTCTGCCTTTAAGTTCGCCTTCTGCATGAGTTGAATGGCTTCCGCGTCGTCAGCGGAGACGCGTGGGAAGCCGGCTTCGATACGGCTCACACCTAACTCATCCAGCTTGCGGGCGATTTCCAGTTTCTGCTGAGGTGAGAGGACGACGCCGACCGTTTGCTCGCCATCACGCAGGGTGGTGTCGTAGAAGGAGATTTTGGCCGGCGGAAATGCGCTGCGGATTTCCGGGCGCGCGTTAAGCTCGCTGACCCAGATTTTGGACTTTGTCGTCATTTCGTTTTAGCTCACCACAGAGGCACGGAGATGCAAAGAACAATTGATAACTGAGCAATTTGTTAGTGAGAGAACACATTACTTCACTGATTCCTGCGTGGCCAACGCCAATGGCTTGCGGCCGTAAGCCTCTTCCCACGAGATCACTCGGTTTCGCAAGATGCCGATTTTTTCGATCTCGCACTCCATCACGTCTCCGGGTTTCAGGTACCAGGCCTTCGGGTCTCCGCTAAAGGCGGCTACGCCCGAAACCGTGCCCGTAGACACGACATCGCCGGCGCTGTAACCCATTGGTGAATAATGTGACAGGATCTCCGGAATCTTCACCGACATTTTGCTGGAATGCGAACGCTGCCGCGATTCCCCGTTGACTCGCAGTTCCATCGCCAGGTTGTGCGGGTTGGGAATCTCGTCGGCAGTCACAATCCAGGGACCGAGAGGGCAAAACGTGTCGATTCCCTTACAGAAGCTGAACACGCCCGACTTCATCTCGCGGCGCTGAATATCACGGGCTGTGATGTCATTGAAAATGACGTAGCCTCCGATATTTTGAGCCGCTTCTTCGGGAGAAAAATGCTTGCCACTTTTTTTCAGGACAACAGCAAGCTCCAGTTCGTAATCCAGTTCTTGGGTGAGATGCCCGGGATAAATTACCGGCTCGTCAGGGCCAATAATTGCGTCGACGTTCTGAAAGAAGACGATCCACGGCATCACTGGATGCGAGAAGCCAGCCTTGCTGGCTTCTTCGTGATGTTCACGAAAATTGCCCGCAGTATGAAAAAACTTCCGCGGAATGATCGGTGCTTTGAGTTTTACCTCGCTTGCGAGGTAAAAAATGGCCTCGCCTGCAGGCCCGGTGACTCCGTCATTGCGCAACGCGTGCTCAAAGGCCTTGTGCGCGGCCTCCAGGCTGGTGTCGCCACCTTGAAATAGGGCGAGCATGTTCGGAGGAACCAGCGCGTCAGCAAGGCGTTCAAAGGCGCTTTCGTTTTCTACATCGCGCAGATAGAGTGCGCACGCGGAGTGCAGGTCGACGAAGCGGTCGTCATTAGTCAGGGCGCCAATGCGGCTGCGCCGTGCGGAATCTTCAAAGGTGACAAGTCGCATAGTGATGGCTGAATCCTATGAAGTTTATGGGTGGGCGTGCCAGTTGTCCAGGGACCGTCGCGAGTTTTGGTCTGGGAACTGACCCGTATCACTTTTCTCGTTGAGACTCGGCGGAGATGTGATAGCGTTTCTAGGCTGCGCACTGAATCCCTTTCTGTGCCTGCGATTCAAGAAGGAGAATTCCAATGTTATCCAAGATTAGCCACCGCTACGCTTTTCTTCTCGCCGCCGTTTTCGTGCTGAGTTGCACGCTCTGGGCGCAATCGGATGAAGTTGACGTCGTCGTTGCCCCTGCGACTCATACGCTCACGATCACCATTAAAGGAACGATTGGACCGATTCTTTCGGGATCAGATCCGCTTGGACTGGATGGGCAAAGCGGGACGGTTACGATATTGGCGAGTGAATCCCTGTCGCCCACGAAAAAAACTTTCACTTCCGCGACCTACGAACTTCCCGCGGGTGCGGTTAAGGTCAAGGCGGGGAGCTACCAGTTCAGCACTAAATCGCCATCAAAGATGGTCGTCGACCTGACGAGTAAGGCGGACATCTTGACTCTGACCGCTGCCGGGCCGGACGGTTTGGTGGCCACGGATACGACATCTCTGAAGCCGAACAGTTGGAACACTGGCATTCTGCAGCACCCCACGGTCTTCAAGCCCTCGCCGCAGAAACTTACTGCGGCTAAGTCAGCCGACGGAGCGGGATCGAAAATAAAATATACGATCGATTCACTCACAACCGTTCTCGGCTTCTCGGGAACTGCTTCAAACAAAGCCACCGAGGATCCGATACTTCCCTGAGGACGGCCTCGACCGGTAAGCCGAGGGTTCATAGGATTTCTGCAGTCAATGCGAGAGGGCAGCGTTCAAGAAGAAAAACCCGAGCGGGTAGTTCCTCTCCGCCTTTCGCGTTCCTGCGATCCGTTGCAAGAGGCTCCCTAATGACAACAGCTCTGCCGGAATTCCGTGCGCCCACGGCTGTGGAGCGCGTGTTCAACCGGGTGTTCGGATTCCTGGTTGGAGCAGGATTCGGATTTTCGCATAGCTATCTTTTACAAGTGCGCGGCCGCAAAAGTGGCAAGCTCTACTCCACGCCGGTCGATTTGTTGGAGTTTGGAGGCAAGCGATTCCTGGTGGCTCCGCGCGGGCGAACGCAATGGGTACGCAACGCGGAGAGCGCGGGGAAAGTGACGCTGAAAAAAGGGAAGCGAGCAGAGAGGTTTCGGCTGCAGCCTGTACCGGACGCCGCAAAGCCGGAAATCCTGAAGGCATATCTGGATAGTTTTAAGCGCGAAGTGCAGCGTTATTTCCCCGTGGCGGCAGGTTCGCCAGCTGAGGCTTTTGGCGAGATCGCGCAGAGCTATCCGGCGTTTGAGCTGACCGCGCTCTGACGCAGTCGCCGCGCCCGCCGTCACTCATTCCAGCACGCTGTCGTCCAGCTTTTTTCTTCCCCAGTCGGCGGCAGCTTGCACGAATGCCAGCACCAGCGGATGCGGATTACCAGGCTTGGACGAAAGCTGGGGCTGAAACAAGGTTGCGATATAGAAGCGGTGAGTCGGCGATTCGATGGCACGAATCTCGCCGTTGGCACCGCGGGCGACGACGGGGAATCCGGCTTCCATCGCGGCCCATTCGTAATCGGGATTGACTTCGAAATTGCAGAAGAATTCTTCGGTTGCGGTGTCCTGCCCGTAAAAAGACTGCAGATATGATCCCGGACGCAAGCGAATTTCTGGAATCATGCCGGACAGTTTGGGCGCGCCTTTCTTTCGGTCGAGAACCGCGCAAGCCACGGGATAGATGACAATGTTCTTGGAGCCGGAATTGTTCTCGGCCGTGTCCGCGTCCTTGATACCCACGACGTTGCGGGCGCACTCAATGAGCGCATATTGGAAACCGCCGCAGGTGCCAAGAAAAGGCCAGTCGCGGCGTCGCGCGAACTCGATTCCCTTCAGCATCCCGTCGAAACTCTTGTAGGGGCTGCCAGGCGTAGCCCAGATGCCGTCAAAGCTTTCCAGTAATTGTTTCGCATCGGGCGCGAGCAGGGACGGAGTTGGAATCCACGGCGATTCGAGCTCGATTTGCAGCTTGGCGGCAGCGTGTTGCAACGCGTCGTTGATCGCGTTGTAGCCCCGCGATCCCCGATCAAGGTCGCCCAGAATCCCGATGCGAACAGCGTCGCTCACGCGGTAATTCTAATTGAGAAGGTTTGCTTGTGCCGGTCACTCAGGTGTGAAGGTTGGTGACCGGTGAAACCCGGCCTCAGGTTAGGCATCAGCTTTCAGATAAAACTCTTCTACCTCGTAGCGCCGAAAGCCATGGGCACGTCGGCCTTATCGGCTTCTTCTACTTTGAACATCGGTTGCGGCTTCAGGTTCATGAAACTGGCGACAAAGGTGTCAGGCACCTGCTGAATGCGGATGTTGAAAGTATTCACGGAGTCGTTGTAGAACTCACGGCGGTCGGCGATCTGGCTTTCCAGTTCGGTGATTCTTCTTTGTAGCTGGGTGAAATTATCGTTGGCCTTTAGTTGAGGATAATTCTCGGCCACAGCAAAGAAGCCACGCAGCGCCGACGTCATACTTTGGTCGGCTTGCGCCTTTTGGTCAATGCTGACGGCCTGCTGATACATGCTGCGGGCTTGGGTGATTTTCTGCAGCGTATCGCGTTCGTAATCCATATAGCCTTTGCACACATCCAGCAGCTTAGACAATTCGTCGTGACGCTGCTTCAGCATAATATCGATATTCGCCCAAGCCTTGGCGATATCGTTCTTCAGAGCGATGAGGCCGTTGAAGATCATGATGACGTACGCGATCGCACCGACGATCGCGAACAAGAATGCTAGCCAGACAATTGTGTTCATGTTGTTTTCCTTTTGTGCGTGCTCATAACCAATCAAAGTGCGCTGCCAGGAAGTAGGCGCACAATAGCGTGAGCGCAGGCCCGCCCCAGATGAGCAGCGCAGATTTCCAACTAAGCGTACCGACTACGTCGCGCTGGCTGTGCCAGGAAATCAGGAATGCCGGATCGTGCGTACCTCTCTTCAATACGACCGGAGGATGCAGATCAAATTGTTCGAGTGCGGGCCGTGACGCTGCGCCGGTCGAAGCCGAGGCCGGAGTAGCCACGCCCACGGAGTTCACGACGCCAGCGGCTGCCCAGGCTGCCGGGCTGGTGATGCCTGCCTTCACCAAAGCCGCGGTGATTGTTCCCGGGTCCGTCACCCTTGTGGTCTGAGCAGGATTGCTGGTTCCGACGAGATGCATTTGAGGTTGCGCGGGCCCGCTCTGGAATGCGGCGAACGACGTAGGGGCAGCCCGGCCTGTTCCTGCGGTTAGGGAGAAGCCTAATCCGGTCATTTTTGGCAGTTGCAATGAAACCGTATGCTCCTCGGAGGTTAAGCTGCGAACCGGAGCAGGGCTCACGGTCAAGCCTGGGTTCTGCGCCAAAGTCCCGAGAATGAAAAGGGCATTCTTAGGCTTGATGCAGTACTCCTCAATCTTGAGCTTCTTGTCGGTCGAAACCCCGTGGCACGCGAGGAAACCGGATATGTTGGAGGGAATCTCGAAGCTGGTTGAGAATAAGGACGTGCCGAATTGCTCGTGGAAGTCACGGTGAATGTCCATCTCGGCGCCCTGCGGATCGACTAGCACTCGTCCGGTGTTGTCGTCGAGAAAAAAGGGAAGATGCAGGCTCTCGTCCGCGACTTTAACCCACTTACTGTTTCGGCCTACGTTCTGCCATTGCCACGCAATGCTGCGGAAGTAGTAACAAGGGACGCCGGTGATCGGTGCCGTCATGGTGTACGGACCGACCGCGAGACCGTTGATTTCAACCAGGCCCATGGAGGCGCTGCGAATTTTAGAAGTGGGAGTATTCAGGATCAGGCGCTTGCGTTGTAACAGTCGAAAACCACGGTAGAACAAATACACGCCGAAAAAAAAGCCAACGACAGACGCGCCAACGCCGTCATTTCGCCGGTAAAAGAACAGTGCAAGCAGTGAGATCACGCGATTGTCCGACACTTCTGCCTTGAAACGGGAGATGCGTCGTTCCGAGCATAGCGGAGGGGAAAATCGGCTCGCAGCAGCAAAGTATGATTCCGGCTTACCTTGGTAACGCCAGAATCATTGCGGGACGAAAGAATCGACGAGGACCCTATCGAGCCGCGACGGTCCGCTCTTTCAGAATCTCCTCGACCGCCGTGATCGCAGTTTCCAGTTCCTGATCCGTGTTGTAGAAATGTGGAGACATACGGACGCCGGCTTTGGGGCGCCAGTCGACCATGATTTCGCGCTTCAGCAGTTCGGTTCTAACTTCTTGCGCGTCGGGCATGTCGATCGACACGGTTCCTCCGCGCTTCTCAGGATCCCGGGGCGTGTTCACTCTCCAGCCGTGCTTGTCTACCAATTCGATCAGTCGTGCTGTCTGGTGTTTTGATTTCTCGCGAATGCGCTTTATGCCAACTTCCGTAATGATTTTCAGTCCAGGCCGCGCCGCTTCGAGCGATGGCACATGCGAGGTACCGTTCATGAAACGGAAGGGTGGGTCGGTGTAGCGAATCGGCCCGGTTTCAAAGGCCATTGAATCCTGATGCGCGAACCAGCCAGTGAACTTCGGTTCCAGCTTCTTGCCAAGCTCCGGACGCACGTACAGGTAGCCAACGCCGGGGCCGCCGCAGAGCCATTTCAAAACTCCGCCACAGGCAAAATCCGTATTGAGCGTCTGAACGTCGACCGGCACCGTACCGAGCGATTGGTAAGTATCGAGCACGACGTGCGCTCCGACTTTGTGCGCCTTCTCGATGATCGCCTTGGCATCCTGAATAAAGGCGCTGCGGAAGATCACATGCGAGATCGGAACCAGCAGCGTTTGCTCGTCAATGGCATCGAGCAGGCGTTCAGTTGGAACGGTGATTCCATCGTCCGTCTTCACCATGTGAACTCGTGCGCCGTAGGCTCGCTGGGCTTCCCAGAAATACATCACTGAAGGAAAATTCAGGTCGGAGTAAACGACCTTGTTGCGTTTGCCGGAAAAATCGAAGCAAGATGCGACCACCGCCTGGCACGTCGTGACATTCTGATGAGTCGAGACGCAACCTTTGGGCGCATTCATTAGCGCACCAATTTCGTCGCCTACTTCCGCGGCTAACATCCACCAGCGTTCTTCCCAGGCGCGAACCCCGCGCGTGGCCCAAGTGTCGGCGTATCCTCGCATCGCGTCGTAGACGCCGCGCGGCATGGCTCCCAGAGAATTGCTGATCAGGTAGGTGGTGCGCTCGAGGATGGGAAAATCAGAGCGGTAGCGGAGAAGTTCGTCAGTCATGGAAATATTGTACCGCCGCGAAGCGGTAGAGGCATTGCTCGCAACGTCTCAGCGTGCCTCATCCCGCAATCTTAAGAACAGGTAAGCGACGGTGAGCAGCAATAAAGTTGACACGCCGCTAAGCAAGCTGACCCGCGAATCCCACCAGGTTTTCAGAATTGTCGCACTTACGAGAGTAAGCCCCAGAACCGATCCCCACGCGCCGAGCGGAGAGCGCATGGGAAGATCTGTTATTTGACTGGAACTTATTCGCTGCCGGAAAGAAATGTGCGCGGCCAGCGATACCAGCCATGAAAGCATCAGGCCGAATAAGGCTCCACTGAGGATGTAGACGAAAGCGTTTCGCGGAGCCCATTTTTCCAGAACCACTGCCACTATGATCCCGTACGAGGATGCCAGCAGAGCCAGCTTTGGCGATCCCGCTGAGTTCAACCGGCCAAGCGCCGAGGGAGCCCATCCTCGTCGCGCCAGCGAGAACAACATTCGGGACGCGGAATAAAGATTTGCGTTGGCGCCAGAGAGGGCTGCGGTGAGAATCACGAAGCTCATCACGCTGCTGGCCGCCGGAATTCCCGCCGTGCGGAACACGGTCACAAATGGGCTCTCGGTAACCCCTACCCGATTCCACGGCATTACTCCTACAAGAACTACTATGGCTCCGAGATAGACCAGGGCCAGAGTAAAAAAGGTCCATTTCACCGCGTGCGGAATCTCGGCTGTGGATCGAGACTCGCCAGTCGTGATGGCCACCATTTCGATTCCACCAAAGGTGTACAGAGCGAATGTCATAGCCAGCAAGGGCGCGAGCGCGCCCCTGGGAAAGAAGCCGCCCTGCGCGGTGTATTGCGCGGAAACGCGCCCACCCGCCAATAGCATCCCGCCGATGACGATGAACGTTGCCATGGTCACCAGTTTCACCATGGCGAACCAGTATTCAAAGCGGCCGTATTCGCCGACGCTGCGTAGATTAATCACGATCAACACGAGAGAGAACAACCCGATCCACAACAAAGCCGGAACGGTGGGGAACCAATAGCGCATGTAAGTTGCGGAGGCGATCAAGTTAGCGCCCACAGAAACAGAAATGGCGATCCAATATCCCGCGCGCGAGATAAATCCAGCCCAGGGATTCAGGTAAAGCTCGGCGTACAAACCGAACGAACCGGCGTCCGGGTGAACGCTGGACAATTCTCCGAGCGCCATGGTGACGGTCCAACTGATAAATCCGGCCAGCACAAAGCTGAGAATCACGGCCGGGCCAGCGATCTCGATGGCGGCGGCTGAGCCCAGCAACAAACCAGTACCAATGGAGCCGCCCACCGCAACCATCGCCATCTGGCCGGCGCTCAGCTGGTGGCGGAGGCCGCCCTCCTGGTTCGTTCCATCCTCCTTAAGCATTCCGGGACATATATCAGAAAGCTCTTATTTCCCAAAGAGTTATTCCGCCTATGACTTTCGTAATCGCGTTTAGTCGGTACTTCGTTGCCCGCTCCAGTAACCTGCTCCTAGACTTCCTATGGGTTACTTCGCGCAGCGCTGGCTCTCATGGCAGAAACTGTCAAACGAATGGATCGCTCCGAAATCACGAAACGTATTGAGCGTGCAGAAAAGCTTCTGCAAAAAGGGAAAACCGCCGAAGCCCTGGAAGACTACCTGCAGGTTCTGGCGGCCGAACCCGGGAACGATACGGTATGCCAGATGGCGGCCGATCTGTGCCTTTCGCTGCAACGCATTCCCCACGCCGTAAAGCTGTTGGGCGACTTGTTCGAGCGTCAGATCGAAGCTGGCGACGCCACTCGCGCCAGTCTCACCTATAAGAAGCTGTCTCGCTTCGTAACTCCGACATGGGAACAAAAAATGCGCTTCGGTGAGTTGCTGGAGAAGTCTCACCCCAAGCAGGCGATCGAGACCTACGAAGCGGTTTTCCAGGAATTGACGAAGCAGGGACGCAAACCTGATTCGCTCACCGCCTTAAAACGGATTCTAGCCCTTGATTCCAGCGCAAAGAACTTACAGGCGCTGGGTGAACTTTCGTCCGAACTTGGAGACAGTAAGGGTGCTGCTGCGGCATTTCTGAAAATCGCGCAACTCGCTCAGAGCTGGGGTGGTGATTCCGCGCAATGGATAGAACGTGCCTACGCGGAGGATCCAGCCGATCCCCGAATCGCCTTGGAGTACAGCAAGAATCTACTAGAGCAAGGACAGTTGGGCGCAGCCATTTTCGTACTCGAGTCTCAAGTCAGCGCCGGATCTTCGTCGGAAGAGTTGCGCGAAACCTACGCGAAAGCGTTGCTGGATGCCAATCGCTTGAGCGACGCCGAACCAGTCCAGTGGCAATTGTTCGAGGAAAATCCTTCGCGAGTGCAGGAGATTGCGAAGCTCATCGGACTCTTAATCGATGCCCAGCAGGACGCTGAGGCTGTGGCTCTGGCGCGAAAGCTGGAACAATATCATCGTCGCAAGGGGGATCGCCGGGCTTTCTTGTCTATGATTCAGGACGTCGCGGCGCGGCACCGCGCGTCCCCTGAAATGCTCGAGTTCATGGGCGAGCAATTCAATGCGTCGAATCGTGAGAGCGACTATTGCCAGACTCTGATCAAGCTCTTCGATCTCTATTGCAGCGTCGGAAACTTTGCGAAAGCAGCGGATTCGCTGGATCGCGCTGCCGAGGTCGATGCCTACGAGCCTGGACATGAGAAGCGGCTGGAGATGTTGCGCGGAAAAATTGATGACAACCGCTTCAAGGTGATCGCTTCACGCTTCTCCAGCATGGCTGATGCTGCGGTCGCGACCCCTGCCGGTCAGGAAAAAATGCTGGGCGCTGCGGCGCTTCAGGACCTTATGCTGCAGGCGGAGATCCTGGTGCAATATGGTATGCGCTCCAAAGCCATTGAGCGCCTGCAACGTATCCAGGAATTGTTTCCCCGCGAAGAAGAGCGAAACCCCGATCTAAAAGCGCTGTATATGTCCGCAGGGTTGAATCCCCAATATGCGGGATCAGCTTTAGCACCACCCTTCGCGCCCGCTACCGCCGAGCAGCGCTTGCCACAAACCGGGCCATCATCCAGCGAGGCCGCCGACGTCAGCAGCTTCGCTCGCGTGGCCGAAATCACCCGCAAGCTCTATCGTCAGAGCAACGCGGACGCAGTAATGTTGAGCGCGGCCAAGGAGATTGGCGCGCAATGGAAGGTCAGCCGCTGCGTGGTCGCCATGCGCAAGCCCGGGCTGCACACCACCAGCGTCAAGGAGTATTGCAGCGAAAATAGCAAGCCTGCGGAGATACGTGCGCTGGAGAAAATCGCAACTACAGTCCACGATTTAGCGATCAATCGCGGCGGCACTCTCACCGTCGCCGACACCCAATCTGCCTCCGAATTACAGGCCATCCGTGAATCCTTGTCACAATTGGAGGTCACCTCGCTGCTGGTTCTGCCTCTGAGCGACGGATCGGAACACGTCGGGCTGCTCATTCTCATGGACAGTAAACCGCATGCCTGGGGCTCGAACGATGTAATGGTGCTGAAGACCATCAGTGACCAGATCGTGATCGCGCTGAACAACGCGGGGCTTCGCCGCCTGGTCAAGAATCTTTCGGTGACCGACGAGCAATCTGGCTTGCTGAAACGGGCCTCGTATCTCGACCTACTGATGGCGGAAACCCGGCGCAACGCTCAGCAGAGTACTCCGCTCACAATTCTGCTGATGCAAATCGGCGAAAAGACCACGATGGTGAAAGAGTTTAGCGAAGCGGCGGTCGAGACTGTGATGCAGCAAATTGGACAACTCTTCGCCGCGAACATCCGGCAGAACGACCTTGCCTTCCGCTATGAGACGACCACCATCGCCATCGTTCTCGGAGAAACTCCTGAACGGGAGGGAATCATGGCGGCGGAGAAACTGCAAAGACTCCTGGCTCAAGTAAGAATGCCGGACAGACAAGATGCCGTCCACTTCAATGCGGGACTCGCGGAAGCGGTGCTGCGCGGAGAGTATGATCCCGTCGACATCGTCACCGAGGTGATCAATCGCGCCGAACAAGCGCTGCAAACTGCCACTGCGCAGGGCTCGGGAAAGATCGTCGCGCTGGCAGCCTCGGTCGCAGCGGCCGCGGTGGCGTAAATCGGGTCGTCTGCCTTATGCAACGCTGATTCCATCCTGCCTCACCCATCCATCACAACGCCCTCACGTTTGCCGCTCCCGATTGTGCGCTGCTAAACTAACCAGTCCACTCGGTACCTTTCTGATCGCAGGATTCATACCAGAAGCCGAAGACCAAGGAGCCAATGCTCAAACCAGGAGATATTGCAATTGTCAGCGGCGCGCGCACGGCATTCGGGCGTTATTGCGGCAAGCTGAAGGATTTCACCGCGCAGGAACTCGGCGCTATCGCCGGTAGGGCGGCCATCGAGCGCTCTGGCGTTGATCCGAAAGAATTCGACCACGCAGTTTTTGGCAACGCGCAGCAGACTTCTGGCGACGCTCTTTACGGCGCGCGCCATGTCGGACTGCGAGCTGGTCTGCCCATTGAGGCACCTGCTTTGACTGTGAACCGTCTCTGCGGATCGGGAATGCAGGCCATCGTCAATGCGGCGCAGATGATTCAACTCGGCGAAGCCAATGTGGTGCTCGCGGGGGGCATGGAAGCCATGTCGCAAGCGCCGTTTGTGATTCGTGGCCGCGACGGTTTTACTCTGGCACCCGGCGGCAAGCTGGAAGACTCGCTCATGGTCGCGCTGCTTGACTCTTATTGTGGTCTCTACATGGCCAATACTGCCGAACTTTACGGGGAACAGCAGGGCATCACGCGGCAGGCGCAAGATGAGTTCGCCTTGCGCTCGCAACAAATGGCGGATG
>Ga0206819_10118_pt1 | contig 29564 bp, 24 predicted proteins | sample Alteio_BWOrgCont_87_FD_152855 | JGI IMG/M metagenome (GOLD analysis project Ga0206819, IMG submission 152855) | Enriched cells from forest soil in Barre Woods Harvard Forest LTER site, Petersham, Massachusetts, United States -... | ecosystem: Environmental > Terrestrial > Soil > Temperate forest >... | reverse complement strand
CACAACGGAAGTGAGGTGGCTGGTTAAAATTCTATGATCACTTTCAAGGCCTTGGTTTCAGCCGCATGGGCAAAAGTATCGTAGGCATCCAGTATCCGGTCCAGCTTGAAGCGATGCGTGACAAGACGGCTTGGATCGATCTTCTTGGACTGCACCGTCTTCAACAGCATCGGTGTCGTCACGGTATCCACCAGACGAGTGGTGATGGCGATGTTCTGCGACCACAGCCGCTCAAGGTGCAAATCGACTTTCTGTCCATGCACGCCGATATTGGCGATGATGCCGCCAGCAGCAACCAGTTCCTGGCACAGTAAAAAAGTGGTCGGCACGCCGACTGCCTCGATCGCCGTGTCGACGCCGCGGCCGCCGGTCAGCCGCTTGACTGCTTCAGCAGCCTTGCCGTCGCCGCTATTGACGGTCTGCGTGGCGCCGAACTGGCGCGCCACCTGCAAACGATTGTCATCGAGATCGATCATGATGATCTGCGCCGGCGAGTACAGCTGGGCGGTCAGCAGGACCGCCAGCCCTATCGGCCCGGAGCCGACAATCGCCACGGTCGAGCCCGGCTCGACCTTGCCGTTGAGGACGCCGCATTCGAAGCCGGTCGGCAAAATGTCGCTCAGCATCACCAGCGCTTCCTCGTCGGCGCCGGCTGGAATCGGATACAGGCTAGTGTCGGCATGCGGAGTGCGGACGTACTCTGCTTGCGTGCCATCGATCTCATTGCCAAGGATCCAGCCGCCGCTGGCGCAATGCGAGAACATGCCGCGCCGGCAGTATTCGCACTTGCCGCAGGAAGAAATGCAGGAGATGAGCACGCGGTCGCCAGGCTTGAAGGCAGTCACGCCGGCGCCCACCGAATCGACGATGCCGACACCCTCATGGCCGAGAATGCGACCGGGGACGCAAGTCGCTACGTCGCCCTTGAGAATATGCAGGTCAGTGCCGCAAATGGTGGTCTTGACCATCTTTACAATGGCGTCGCCAGCCGCCTGGATCTCAGGTTTCGGACGGTCTTCGAGCGACTTCAGACCTGGTCCGCCATATACAAATGCTTTCATCATTGCTCCCGATAAAAAGGACATGCGGCCGCCGCCAGTCCGGCGCGGCCTGCAGCCCGGGTTAAGCAGCCCACAAGGTGCGGGTAGCCATTACCGCGCGCGCTTGCGCCAACTCATCGGCATTACCGTGCACCATGAGAATGTATTTATCCGCCTTCAAGGCAGTCTCGTACTTGATTGCCTGCTCTTTGCTGGCGCCGATCTGGCTCAGGGCAGCACCCAGGGCCGAAACGCCGCCCACTACTACAGCTCCTTCAAGGGCGGCGATCAGCTCGGTGACGACCGGGCCAGCCATTGCCATCAAGCCGATGCCCGGCAGGAAAAAGACTGCCGGGGCCAGCAGCAAACCCCAGATACCGCCCCAGAAGGCGCCGACTCCGCCCCAGGTTTTAATGCGGTCGGCCGCCGTATAAAATCCGACAGGATGTTCTTCGGTGTGATAGCCCTTCCCGACCAGGGACAGTTTCTTGACATCGAAATCAGCCCGGCGCAGCCATTGGATTGCCTGTTCCGCTTCAGCGTGGGTATTAAAGACGTAAAACGGCGAATTTTCTATTTCCATGATGTTTCCTGGATATATGCTGGGATAGGTCAAGCGCGCCCCTGGAATCAAAGACGCTGCATTTGTGGGTCGCCCGCGCTCAGGCGATCAGGCGATCAGGAGATGGTCCACCACATTTTGCACGCCCGGCGTGCTCCAGACGGAATGGCAAGCCAGATTACGCTCCGCCAGACTGTGGACGGTGCCTGTCAAGGTCACGTTAGCGCCCTGGATTTCCACTGAAATTTTCTGCGCGTCGATGTGAGCACGCCGTTTCAGGGCGGCTTCGATTTCCGATTCGACTGCGCTGAGCGATACTTTCGGCTTGATCACGATTTGATTGCTGACGCCGGTAACTCCCATCAGGTGGCGCACCGCGCCGGTAGCCGCCTGCTTCTGATAGTCCCAGTCGACGTCGCCGGAAAGCGTGATCCAGCCTTTTTCGGCAACGACCTTGACGGCGTCTTCCGGCAGGTAAGTCATCCATTGCAATACGTTTTCCGCCGAATGTGCGATATCGGAATCGTTGCGCTTGCTTGAGCCTGGCAGCGTGACATCGATCTCTATTGCCAGCGCCTTCAGCCCGGACACGCGCTGGGCGGCGCGCTCGGCGTCCCATTTCTCCGCGTAGCTGCTGACATGCCCCGCCAAGGTCACGACGCCATCTTTTACTTCAACGCCAATCTGCGCGGCGTTGACTGCCGGCTCCCACTTGAGCTCTGCCAGAACATCCTGCTGCATCTGCATATCGGTTTTCATATTGCTCTTTCAATCGGGTTAACGAAGATTCAGCATGCTCGCCGCCTGCATGCGCGTCAGTTCGGTACGACACTTAGGAAAAACAATTTGCAAGCACGTCGTTTCTGAATAAAAAAAGCGCGGCACGAAGCCACGCTTTTTCCGATCTCTTACTGCACCGCTCATGCATATTCAATTGCCATGAAACCCGCAAGAACAGCTGGCGAAAATGCCAAATTCACCGGACTGGCGCCGGCAACTGCCGCCTATTTGGCGGCAACGATGATAGCCGAGGCATCCACGCTCTTCACGCCCTTCACTTTTCCAGCGATATCCTTCACATGATCGATTGCATCCTGCGTTGCCAATGCACCGCTCAGCACGACTACGCCGTGCGTGGTTTTTACACTGACGTCAAAACCCTTGGCCAGGCTGCTCGCCAGGATTTCGGATTTCACCTTGGTGGTGATCCAGCTATCGGAGACAACGCGCTTGGTTTTGGCGACGTCCTTGTCGACCTTGTCCGCTGCCATGCCGTTGGACGGCGTGATCAGGTTATTGTCGACACTCTTGACACCTTCCACCTGTTTGGCGACGGCTTCGGCCGTGGATTTTTCCTTGCTGCTGCTGGCGGCGCCGTTCAATGTCACCACACCGTTGGTGGTCGTCACGCTGACGTCGGATTTACCCATGCCGTCAGTAGTCATCAGCTTTGCCTTGACGGTAGTGGTGATGGCCGCATCGGTCACCGTAGCGGCCACGCCGTCGCTGTGCGCTTGTGGCGCTGCGGCATCAGTTGAGGCAGCCATTGCCGCGCCGCCGGCAAGACTGGCGCCAAAAGCTGCAACGATCAAGGCGTTACGAAGGGTTTTCTGGTAAAAAAATGGCGTATTCATATGGTTTCTCCTGTTGGTCGTCTGCACGACTAGCGCTGCAAAAAAGTAAATCGTCGAAATCCATCCGCATAGATGAACGGTTCTGTCGCCTTCTAAACCGCATGGAAAGTCGCTGATGTCCGTAACCAGAGTCTCCCGCACGCTGCATCTGCTGTCAGTTCGTTATCGCACATAGTGATACTTTGGCCAGTTCAGCTTGCCAGCCCGGCGGGAAGCAGACGCTCGCATTCGCGCCTGACCACGGCATAACACTCGCAGCTGCGCTGTTCCAGGCCATGGCGGTCCAGCACAGAGATATGGCCGCGGGCATAGCTGATCAAACCTGCGTGGCGCAAATTGCGCGCGGCCTCGGTGACGCCCTCGCGCCGCACGCCGAGCGTGTTGGCAATCAGCTCCTGCGTCATCACAAGATCGCTGCCTTGCAGGCGATCGAGGCTGAGCAGCAGCCAGCGGCATAGCTGCTGGTCGACCGTGTGATGACGGTTGCAGACTGCGGTTTGCGCCATCTGGGTAATCAGCGCCTGGGTATAGCGCAGCAGCAAGTGCAGCACCGGCCCGGCTCGGTTGAATTCCTCTTTCATGGTGGCGGCCCGCAGGCGGTAACCATGCCCCGCGCTTAACACCACGGCCCGGCTTGGCGTGGATTCACCACCCATGAACAGGGAGATGCCGACGATGCCTTCGTTGCCGACGCCGGCGATTTCCGCCGAACCGCCGCTTTCAAGCAGATACATCAGCGAGACAATGGCGGTGGTGGGGAAATAGACATAGTTCAAGGCGCTACCCGATTCATACAGTACCTGGCCTAGCGGCATTTCCACGGCTTCCAGATGCGGCTGCCAGCGGCGCCAGACTGCATCCGGCAACGCCGCCAGCAGATGGTTTCTCCTGGGATCGGCATACCCCAGACGATGCGCGGCGGGCGCCGGATAATGCGCATCGAAACATCGTTTTATCATGCCGCCATGCAAGGCAGCGCCGACATCATGGACTGAGCAGACAGTTCTGGCGTCCATGATTATTCCGGGCGCGGCAGCTTGCCGCTTTGGGTGATTGGGGGCTTAGCCGGGTCCGCATCCTGGGCCCATTTCCAGTTGCGGATTTCCGGCATGTCCTCGCCATGCTGCTCGATATACTGTCTATGCGCGAACAGCCTGTCGCGGATGAATTGCTTGGCGTAGGTTGCCCGCGCCGCAAGTTGCGGCAGGCGGTCAACGACGTCGCCAAACAGGTGGAAGCGGTCCAGCTCATTGAGCACCACCATATCGAATGGCGTGGTGGTGGTGCCCTCCTCCTGGTAGCCGTGCACATGCAGGTTATTGTGATTTGTGCGGCGGTATGTGAGGCGGTGGATCAGGGCGGGATAGCCGTGGTAGGCAAAAATGACCGGCTTGTCGACAGTGAACAGTTCATCAAAATCGCTATCGCTCAAGCCATGCGGATGTGCACTTGGCGACTGCAGCCTCATCAGATCGACAACATTGATCAGGCGCACTTTCAGCTCCGGGAAATGCTGGCGCAGCAATGCCACCGCCGCCAGGGTTTCAAGGGTCGGCACGTCGCCGGCGCAAGCCATGACGACATCCGGCTGCCCGCCCTTGTCATTGCTGGCCCATTCCCAGATGCCGATGCCGGCGGCGCAATGCTGGAGCGCGGCATTCATGTCCAGCCACTGCATCTCCGGCTGCTTGCCGGCGACAATCAGGTTGATGTAGTTGCGGCTGCGCAGGCAATGATCAGTCACCGACATCAGCGTGTTGGCGTCAGGCGGCAGATAAACCCGGATGATCTCGGCTTTCTTGTTGATCACATGATCGATAAAACCCGGATCCTGATGGCTGGCGCCATTGTGATCCTGCCGCCAGACGTGCGATGACAGCAGGTAGTTGAGGGATGCAATCGGGCGCCGCCATGGAATATGATTCGCCGCCTTGAGCCACTTGGCATGCTGGTTGAACATCGAATCGACGATATGGATGAACGCTTCGTAGCAAGAAAAAAATCCATGGCGCCCGGTCAGCAGATAACCTTCCAGCCAGCCTTCGCACTGATGCTCGCTCAGCATCTCCATTACCCGGCCATCGGCCGCTACATGGTCGTCGATCCCGATGATTTCTGCGGTCGAACAGCGGTTGCTCGCCTCGAACACGTCGCCCCAGCGGTTCGAGGCGGTCTCGTCGGGACTGAAAACACGGAAAGTCTGCGGATTCAGTTTCACGACGTCGCGGATGAATTCGCCCTGTACCCTGGTAGCTTCCGCTCTCATTGCGCCAGGTTGCGGCACCTCGACGGCATACAGGCGAAAATCCGGCAGCCGCAAATCGCGCAAGAGCATGCCGCCGTTGGCGTGCGGATTAGCACCCATGCGGCGATTCCCGGACGGCGCCAGTTCAGCCAGTTCGGCAATCAGGCGGCCGCTCTGGTCGAACAGTTCCTCCGGGCGATAGCTTCTCATCCATTGCTCGAGCAATGCCACGTGGCCGGCACGGCGCATGTCGGCTATCGGCACCTGATGCGCCCGAAACGTGCCTTCAACCGGCTTGCCGTCGACCGTCTTCGGCCCGGTCCAGCCCTTGGGCGAGCGCAAGATGATCATCGGCCAGCTCGGCCGCTGCGTGAAGCCGTTGGCGCGGGCGTCTTGCTGGATACTCCGGATTCGGGCAACCACGGCATCCAGCGTAGCCGCCATCAGCTGATGCATCTGGGACGGATCTTCGCCCTCGACAAAATATGGCGTGTAGCCGTAGCCGCGGAACAGCGACTCCAGCTCGTCGCGCGGGATACGGGCCAGGACGGTAGGCCCGGCGATCTTGTAGCCGTTCAAATGCAGGATCGGCAACACCGCGCCGTCGCACACAGGATTGAGAAACTTATTCGAATGCCAGCTGGTTGCCAGAGGGCCGGTTTCCGCCTCGCCGTCCCCCACCACGCAGGCAACCAGCAGATCGGGGTTATCGAATGCCGCGCCGAATGCATGCGACAGCGAATAGCCCAGCTCGCCGCCCTCGTGTATCGATCCCGGTGTCTCCGGCGCCACATGGCTGGGAATGCCGCCGGGGAAGGAAAACTGCTTGAACAAGCGCTGCATGCCGCTTTCGTCTTGCGGAACATCGGGATACACCTCGCTGTAGCTGCCTTCCAGATAGGTATTCGCTACCAGGCCGGGGCCGCCATGGCCCGGACCGGCGATGTAGACGATGTTGAGGTCTTGCTGCTTGATGATGCGGTTCAGGTGCACATAGACGAAGTTCAGCCCCGGCGTGGTGCCCCAGTGGCCGAGCAGGCGCGGCTTGACATGCGCCGGCTGGAGCGGCCGTTTCAGCAGCGGATTGTCGTACAGGTAGATCTGGCCGACCGACAGGTAATTTGCGGCCTGCCAGTAGGCGTTCATCTTGCGCAGCAGATCCGGCGCCAACGGCTTATCCGTGAGCTGGGGTTGGTCCATTATCACAAGAACATCCTTTCAGTTATGCTGGCCCAGAACGCGATATGCGTCCTGAGCAATCATCGATTCTTCATCGGTAGCGATCACTCTTACCGAAACAGTGCTGGCAGCCGACGAAATCAAGGCTGCGCCGGCCTGGTTCGCGGCTTCATCGATGTCGATGCCGATAAAGCCCAGGCCGCTGCAAATCCGAGAGCGGATCTCTGCGGAGTTTTCGCCGATGCCGCCGGCGAAGACCAGAGTATCGAGTCCCTCCAGGACGGCCGCCAGCGCGCAGATCCATTTCCTGGCTTGATAGCAGAACAGCGCCACTGCTTCGGCCGCGCGCACATCCTCCGCCTGGCGCAGCAGCAGCTCCCGCATGTCTGAACTGCTTTCCGAAATGCCCAGCAATCCGGCCTCATGGTTAATCATGTGATGAAACTGCCGGGCGCCGATTTGCTCCGTGCGGGCCAGGTACCACGCCACGCCGGGATCGAGGTCGCCGGAACGGCTGCTCATCGGCAGCCCGCTGGCAGGCGTCAGGCCCATGCTGGTGTCCATGCTTTTTCCTGCGCGTACCGCCGTGACGCTGGCGCCGTTGCCAAGATGCGCCAGGATTACGCGGCCATGCGCGGCAGCGATGCCGGCTTCCTGCTCCAGCGCTTGCATCAGATAGGCGCAAGACAGGCCATGGAAGCCGTAGCGGCGCACGTCCTTGGCCTGATAGCGGCGCGGGATAGGCAGCAGTTGCGCCAGGCGCGGCATATCGTGATGAAACGCGGTGTCAAAGCAAGCAATCTGCGGCAAATCCGGAAATCTGTGATGAAAGGCTTCCGCAAGCAGAATCTCTTCCGGTAAATGTTCGGGATCAAACGGGCTGAGCTGGCGCAATTCCTCGATCATCCGTGGCGTAATGCGCTGCGGCTGCCAGTATTTGGCGCCGCCATGCACTATCCGATGCGCTACGGCATCCAGGCCGCCGTCTTCGGCACGCTCAGCAATCCAGTCCATCAGCAATTTCACGGCGGCGACGTGATCAGGCACAGCTGCCGAATGTGAAAAATTGTCGGCCTGGCTTTCGCCTTTGACGATGAATCTCCCCCGCGCCAGCCCCACCCCTTCAACCCGGCCTTCGAACAGCCGTGTCATGGCCTGGCCCGCTGCAAACAAGGCAAACTTGATGCTGGACGAGCCGCCATTGATTGTCAGGATGTTTGCTCTCGCAAGCTTCATGCATGGTCCGTTTCTAAGGACGGCGCCGACTGTATAATGGCGGCGCTGAGGCCGGCCGACACCGAAGGCCGCTCTCCCGAGCGGATCAGCAGCACGGGACCGTCTGAAATCCGCATGAAGTGTTCGGCCACGCTCCCCAGCAGCAAGCGCCGCACTCCGCGTCGGCCATGCGTGCCGAGTATGGTCAGATCGGCGGCCCAGGCTGTGACTTCAGCCTTGATTGCTTCAGGAGTGTCGCCCCCCAGCTGGCGCAAATCGATCAGATGGGTCTTGGCATCGAAGCCCTTTGCAAGCAGCCGCGCCTTAGCCAGCGCCAGCAATTTGTGGCCTTCCGCCACCAGCGCCTCGCGCACCGGCTCGACATCGTAGTACTCGCCATAGAGGCTGGGGAGACTGGTGATCGGATCTTCCACCACGTATATCACTCTTATCGTGGCGCCGGCCCCTGCCACATTGATGACGCTCGCCAGTACTTTGTCGGAAGTCGGGCTGCCGTCGATGGCGATTAGAATTTTCTTGTACATGGATTTTCTCGAAGAGAAGACCGCGTGAATGTATGACCGTTATCCGGCATGCAAGCGATCAATTGCAGCGGAACAGATGCTTTTTTTGCCGCAGTTGGCAATCTGCAAATCAAGTATATGGACTGGCTGGCGGCCAGCAAGCGCCAATCCAGACGAGCTTGATGTAGATCAAATCCGGCGCATATAAAAATCCGGGACGGCATGATGCAAGTGGTTTGATCCATTGTGAACGCGAAGCAGCGCTCTGTTAGTTCGCTAACGAACAGACTGTGCACGCTGCCAAAGATAGTCTTCTGCCAAGCAAATGACCTGGATTCGATGCATGAGCCGAAAATGCCGTTTCGCCGCGCACCGCTTGTTCCTTAAATATCCCTGTCGTACAGCAAAGTCTTGGTGGGATAGCGCACAGACGGCTGCCGGAAATTTTCATATCGTATTCCTGTCCGCACCCTTCGTTCGACAAGGAATATTTCATGGCACCAGATCTCGCTCCACGACGCCGTTCCAACCTGATCGCGTCTGTTACGGCGGTCCACACTGGACCGCGCAAGATGCAATCTCACCTGGCCCGGCATTTTCTAAGAAAGCGTTTACTGGCCGCGGTAATCGGTATCGCCTGTGCCGCGCCGCTGGCGGCGGCGCCGTTGCACTTGCCGCCGGTGACCAACCCGTCCAACCAGGAGCATCACGTCGGCAAGCTGATATTTTTTGAACTGGTGACGCCAGACCTGGCAACCGCCAAACAATTTTATGCGGGCTTGTTCGGCTGGACCTTCCGCGATATCCAGGCTGACGGCATACAGTATGTCGAAGCGTCGCTCAATGGCCGTCCAGTCGCCGGCATGGTGCACAAGGACCTGGCTCCGGGCCAGCAGCTGCAGCCGTTGTGGCTGAACTTCATCGCCGTGCGCGACGTCGACGATGTCGAAAAAACAGCATTGCAGCATGGCGCGAAAGTATTGTTCGAGCCGCACAGCATTCCCGATCGCGGCCGCGAGGCCGTGCTGGCCGACCCGCAGGGAGCAGTGTTTGCCGTCCTCGCATCCAGCAGCGGCGATCCGCCCGATGTTCTGCCCGCCCCAGGCGTATGGATCTGGAGTTCGCTCCAGACTACCGACGCTGATACCGATGCCGCCTTCTATCAGGCGCTATTCGGTTACGAAGTGTTTGACGCCTCCAGCGAAGCAGGTATCCAGCACCTCATGCTGGCATCTGAGGACTATGCGCGCGCCAGCGCCAATACCTTGCCGCCCAAGCGTACAAATCCTCATCCTCATTGGCTGAACTATGTCCGCGTCGATGACGTCGTCAAGTCTACCGAGAAACTGGTGGCGCTTGGCGGCAGCGTGCTGGTAGCGCCGCGCATCGATCGCCACGGCGGCAAGGTCGCGGTCGTGGCTGATCCGTCGGGAGCGCCGTTCGGAATGCTGGAATGGAGCGAAGCCGACAGCAATGAGGTGAAAAAATGAAGTCTCTGAACTTGCGCTGGCCCGCCGCCGCTATGCTTGTCGCCATGTCTGGCGGCTGCGCCGTCAGCGATGGCGGTTACGGTTATGACGGCGGCTACGGCAACAACGTTGGCATCGGCGTTGGCTACTACCAGCCTTTCGGCGGCAACTACGGCGGCTGGGAACCGGGCTACAACGTCGGGCCTTTCCGCGGCGGCGAGCGCCGTGGCGGCGACGCCGACAGACGCGGCGGCCAGCCGCCCCAGCATGCATTCAGACCGGCGCCGGCATCGCATCCGATGCCATCGATACCTGCGCATGGCGGCGACGGTGCTCGCGGCGGCGGCGGTCATGCCGGTGACGGTCATTGGCGCTAGTCCAGGCGGATTCATTTTCAAGCGCTTGCAAAGCCAGTCACTTGAGCAACATCACAATCACCATCCCCCAAATCGTCAGCAAGGTATTGCCAACCGCGTAGGTAACCGTATAGCCTAGCGCCGGCACCTGGCTTTTGCCGACATCGCATACCATCCCCAGCGCCGCCGTGGTGGTGCGTGCTCCGGCGCAGCAGCCGAGCACGATCGCCGGATGGAAACGAAATACGTATTTCCCGATATATATCCCGAGTATCAAAGGCACGGTGGTAGCGAAAATACCCCACAGGAACAGGCTGACGCCTAGCTGCTGCAAGCCTGCCACGAATCCGGGACCGGCTGAAATGCCGATAACCGCAATGAACACGTTCAAGCCGAGGGAATTCATGAACCATACCGTGGCAGGCGGAATGCGGCCGAAGGTCGGGTGCACCGAGCGCAACCAGCCGCACACCAGTCCGGCTATCAAGGCGCCGCCTGCGGTAGACAAGGTCAACGGCACCGAGCCGATTTTGAAGACAAGTGCGCCGAACAAGGCTCCCACCGTGATGCCCGCGGCAATGAACGCGACATCGGCAACAGCGCTGGGACGGTCTGCATAACCCATGACCTTGGCGGCGGCAGTGGTGTCCTGGACCCGTCCGGTAATAGTCAATATGTCGCCACGATGCACCTGAGTCTGCGCCAGCACCGGAATATCGGTGGCCGTGGCGCCGCGCGTGATCTTGCGCAGAAATACACCGTGCGCCGCGGTTTCATGCGCCAATGCTGCCAGGGTTTTGCCGTCCATCTGGCGGCTTGTGACATACACATCAATTCCCTCCACCGGCATCGACAGCAATTCGGCGTCATCGACTTCTTCCGCGGAATGCTCGATGACATTGACGAGAACATCGCGCCGCCCCGCCACCGCCAGGATGTCTCCCGCCCGGATCACAGTCGTAGCGCGGGCTTCTTCGATCTTGCCGGAGCGCCGCAAGCGCTCGATGAAAACTTGCGCCGGCCCCAGCAAGGCTTCGGCTTCCGCCGCGGTCTTGCCCGCAAGTTTACTGCCCGCCGCCACTCTAAATGCACGCGTCTCATATTGGTGCCAGGCACTGCCTTCTCCGCCCGCCGCCGGCGTGCCGCCCATGGCCAGCTCATAGGCTTTGCATTCGGCTGCCAGATCGACGCGCAACAAGCGCGGCCCCAGCATCGACAGAATCAAGCCTGAGCCGACCGTGCCGAAGATATAGGTGACCGCATACGCTACCGGGATAGCATTGAGCAAGGCTTGCGTCTTGCCGGGCGCCAGGCCGATCTGGTTGATGGCGTCGGTGGCCAGGCCGATCGATGCCGAAAGCGTCTGCGAACCGGCGAACAGCCCGGCAGCATAGCCGACATCATAGCCCGCCAGGCGCGCCGCCAGATAGGTCGCGCCAAGGGAAAGCAGGCACATCACGACCGCAAACAAGGCTTGCGGAATGCCGTCCTTGGCAATGCCGCGCACGAACTGCGGCCCTACTCCGTACCCTACAGCGAACAGGAAAATCAGGAAAAAGATCGATTTGACGTCAGCGGAAATGTGTATCCCTAGCTGCCCGATCACCACCGCGGCGATCAGTGTCGCCGTTACCGCGCCCAGGCTAAAGCCTTTAAAGCTCTTGTCGCCGACGTAGTAGCCGACAGCAAGCGCCAGCAGTATTGCGATTTCGGGGTGCGCCTGCAGAGTGGCGCTGATCCAGATCATTGCGTGCTCGCTTTCTTCATCGGCTCGCCGCTATGGGTGAAGGTAGTGCCTTCTTCCGCACTCTGCGGCCTGGCCGGCAAATGCTTTTGCAGGTAATCGATCGAACGCCGGGTGTCTTCCATCAGCATGTCGGCCATGTCGCGGCTGAAGCCATGCCGTATCAATACCCGCATCACAACCACCTCAGTAATGTTAGGCGGCATGGTGTAAGCCGCAACCTGCCAGCCGCGCACACGCAAGCGATCCGACAGGTCGAACAGCGAATAGCCCGGTTGCGCGCCGTCCTTGATCACCCAGGAAATAGCAGGAATGCCTTTGCGGCTATCGCCATCAAAAAACAATTCGAATGGTCCCAGCTTGGAAATTTCCCGGCCGATGTACTGCGCGGTGTCGTAGCCGCTTTGCACAATGCGCTGATAGCCGGTGCGGCCTAGCCTCAGGAACAAGTAATATTGAGAAATGATCTGGCCGGCCGGGCGTGAAAAATTCAGTGCGAAGGTCGGCATATCGCCGCCAAGGTAGTTGACATTAAATATCAGTTCTTCCGGCAGATCGCTCCGATCGCGCCATACCACCCAGCCGACTCCCAGCGGCGCCAGCCCGTACTTGTGGCCTGAAGCATTGATGGAGCGCACGCGCGGAATACGGAAATCCCACATCAAGTCCGGTTCGGAAAACGGCGCCGTGAATCCGCCCGAAGCAGCATCCACATGCATCGGTATGTCAAGCAGCTTGTCGCCAGCCAGCCGGTCCAGCGCGGCGGCAATCTCGGCTACAGGTTCGTAGTGACAGGTGAAGGTCACGCCGAATGTCGGCATGACGCCGATGGTATTCTCGTCAACTCTTTTCATGACTTCTTCCGGCGTCATGCCGAGCCGTCCTCGCTCCAGTGGAATCTCGCGCAGCTCGACATCGAAATAGCGGGCAAACTTATGCCAGCAGACCTGCACCGGGCCGGTCACGATGTTGGGCCTATCAGTCGGCTTGCCGGCCGCACGCATGCGCTCGCGCCATTTCCACTTCAAGGCCAGTCCGCCCAGCATGCAGGCTTCACTCGAGCCGGTGGTAGAACAGCCGATAGTGTCGGCCGCTTTGGGTGAATGCCAGAGGTCGGCCAGGATGTGGACGCAACGGCTCTCCAGCTCTGCGGTGGCAGGATATTCATCCTTGTCGATCATATTCTTGTCGAGCGACAGATCCATCAACTGATGGATTTCCGGATCAAGCCAGGTCTGGCAGAAGGTCGCCAGGTTCTGCCGCGCATTGCCATCCAGGAAAAGCTCGTCGCGCACCAGCGCGTAAGCGACATCCGGCCGCAACTCCCTTTCCGCCATGCGATATTTCGGTACCGAGATATTGGCCGCCTGCGTGCCGTAGATATCTGCGTCCAGCGAAGGACGTGCGTCCTCTTGACTATGAAGTGCCATGCGCTTCTCCTTGTGTTGCTGCGGTGGGTTGCTACTTTCATCTGCCGCCGTTGCCATGCATTGGCTGGCAAATCGACCGGACAAAGAATGGCCGCAATCAAATCACTCGTCTGTGGGTTGTCCCACTTAGTCGATTTTTAACGCCACGGGAATGGCTCAAGCGATCCAGAGACGGCATCTGCAATCATGAATTTCTCAACATTTCGCGTAAGCGGGTTGACGTACAGACCGATACCGCACATCCGTGCAGGCTTGATTTTCTCCTATCGATTGAAAAGACAGCCATGAAGACCGATGCACTATTGCAAAAGGACGTCATTGCAGAACTTGACTGGGAACCCTCGGTGAATTCGGCGCACATCGGCGTCGAAGTCCTGGATGGCATCGTCACACTGGCGGGACATGTGAAAAGTTACACGGAAAAATGGGGCGCCGAGCGTGCTGCCGGACGCGTACTTGGAGTGAAGGGTCTCGCCGTGGAAATCGACGTTGCGCTGCCCGGATCGAGCAAGCGGAATGACGTCGACATCGCACGCTCGGCCGAAAACATCTTGCAATGGATGAGCTACCTGCCAAAAGACTATGTCAAGGTCATGGTGGAAGGCGGCTGGCTAACGCTCAGCGGCAATGTCGCCTGGGACTACCAGCGCGAGGCGGCGGAAGCCGCGGTGCATCACCTGCTGGAAGTGACCGGGGTCAGCAACCAGATCGTCCTCAGGCCGAGGGTCAGCATGAGCGTGCTCGAAACCGATATAGAGACCGCCCTGAAGCGGCGCGCCAAGGTCAATGCGCCTAGCATCTGCGTCGAAATCCGTGGCGCCGACCTGATCTTGAGCGGAACCGTGCACAGCTTGCCGGAACGCGACCTCGCCAGGCATTCCGCCTGGAGCACGCCCGGCGTGCGCAATGTAACGAATAACATCATCGTGGTTTGAGACTGGCGGCAGACTACAGCTCCGCCAGTCCGAAACCGCGCAAGCCAGACAAATCGACCACCCGGATCGACTGATAGGATAGATTGATCAGCTTCAGTTCGGCCAGGTGCTGCAAAGCCTGGTTCACCCGTTGCCGCGAGAGACCTGTGAGCATGCCGATTTCTTCCTGCGACAACTCAAGCACCTTGGACGTGCGCGGATAAAGCATAGGATGAAATAACTGGGCGATCGCCTGCGCCACTTGGGCATCGACTCCCAGTAGCCTTTCATTCTGGATCATCGCGATAAACTGGCCCATGCGCTCATTCAGCTGGCGGATCACGAAAGCGGTAAAAGGCAGGCTTTCCGCCAGCAGCGTGTGAAAGATTTCGGCCGGCACCAGCATGATCTCTGAATCGCGCACCGCGATCACGTCATATCTGCGCAATTCACGCTTGATGACGCTGCCCTCGCCGCACCAGCCGCCCTCCGGCACCCCGGAAAACGTCGCACCGCGTCCCTCCACGCTATACACCGCGAGCTTGATCAAGCCGCTGTGCACGCCTATCCAATACTGCGACAACTGCCCGCGATGGGCTATGAACGCTCCTGCGCCGAAGCGCTGCACCACGACCGTTGACTGCACCAGCGACTGATGAAGCGGAGAAAGTGCGGCAAACCAGTCATGCTTGCCAAGCTGCTCAGAATTGTTCATGCGATTGCTGTCCTTAAGCTGTCATTGAGACGACAAACCGATCTTGCCGTAAGTGGTAGCCTAGGGCAAATACATCCCGAAGCAAACGGGAGAACGCTTATATTCCACAGGAGACACACATATCATGACGGTCGACTACGATTCCGGACTCGGCAAGAATTCCGCCAATTTTGCCGCTCTGAGCCCGATTGACTATATTGCGCGCGCCGCCGAAGTGTACGGCAACCGCCTGGCGATCGTGCACGGGCCGCTGCGCCAGAACTGGCGCGACACTTATCTGCGCGCCTGCAGGCTGGCCAGCGGCCTGCGCCGGCTCGGCGTCGAAAAAGGCGATACGGTGGCCGTAATGTTGCCGAATACGCCAGCAATGGTGGAAGCGCATTTCGGCGTGCCGATGGCGGGCGCCGTGCTGAACGCACTGAATATCCGCCTTGACCTGCCTTCGCTGGCGTTCATGCTACGCCATGGCGAAGCCAAGGTGCTGCTAGCCGACAGCGAGTTTGCCGACGCCGCGCGCCAGCTGGCGCAGCAAATTCCCGGCCTGTGCGTGGTGGCGGTGAACGATATCCTCGGGCCGGACGATCCGGCCTTTGGCAATACCGACTACGAAAGCCTGCTGGCGAGCGGCGATGCCGGCTTCCAGTGGCAGCTGCCTGCCGACGAATGGGATGCCATCGCGCTGAACTATACCTCCGGCACCACCGGCGACCCCAAGGGCGTGGTGTACCACCATCGCGGCGCTGCCCTGAATGCGATTTCCAACATCCTGGAATGGGACTTGCCCAAACATGCCATCTATCTATGGACGCTGCCGATGTTCCATTGCAACGGCTGGTGCTTTCCATGGACCATTGCCGCGCGCGCCGGCATCAATGTCTGCTTGCGCAAATTCGACCCGAAACTGGTGTTCGACCTGATTCGCGAGCATGGCGTCACTCACTATTGCGCGGCGCCGATTGTGCATGCCGCCCTGGCCAACGCCCCTGAAAATTTGCGCCACAGCATACAGCACACAGTACGCGGCATGGTTGCCGGCGCCCCGCCGCCGCCCGCGGTGCTGACAAAAATGGAAGCCATGGGCTTCGACCTGGTGCATGTCTACGGCCTGACCGAAGTATACGGCCCGGCCTCGGTCTGCGCCGAGCAGGACGGATGGGGCACGCTGCCGGCGGAAGCGCGTGCCGTCAAGAAATCCCATCAGGGTGTGCGTTATCACTTGCAAAGCGCGATTGCGGTGCTGAATCCGGACACCATGCAGGCAGTCGCCGCCGACGGCAAGGAAATCGGCGAGATCATGTTTCGCGGCAACATCTGCATGAAAGGCTATCTGAAAAACCAGAAAGCTACGCAAGACGCCTTTGCCGGCGGCTGGTTCCATACCGGCGATCTCGGCGTGATCGGCAGCGATGGCTATATCAAGCTCAAGGATCGCAGCAAGGACATCATCATTTCCGGCGGCGAAAACATCTCCAGCGTCGAAGTCGAAGATGCGCTATACCGCCATCCCGACGTACTGGCCGCAGCGGTAGTCGCCTAGCCCGACCAGAAGTGGGGCGAAACGCCATGCGCCTTCGTGGAGCTGAAAGACGGCAGCAATCTCACCGAAGAAGCGCTGATCGCGTTCTGCAAGAATATCCTGGCCGGCTTCAAGACGCCCAGGGCGATCTACTTTGGCCCGTTGCCGAAAACCTCGACCGGCAAAATTCAGAAATTCGAACTGCGCAAGCGCATGCGGTCCAGTTCGGCGATAGACGATCAGAGCGGGCAAGAGGCATGAACCGGCTCAGGACCTTGTTCACCCGGCTGCCGCTGTAGCGGTAGCCGGCCCGTTCCTGGCCGCTCCTACAGACATCAGGCGTTGCGCCATGCAAAAAACAAACAGCAGCGCGCCGATCACGATCTTGGTCCACCAGGAGCTGAGTGTGCCGTCGAAGGCGATCAAGGTCTGGATCAGGCCCAGGATCAGCACGCCGCTCAAGGTGCCGGCGACGTAGCCGTAGCCGCCGGTCAGCAAGGTGCCGCCGATCACCACCGCGGCGATCGCATCCAGCTCGGTGCCTTGCGCATGCAGGCCGTAGCCGGACATCATATAGAATGAAAACAAGACCCCGGCCAGCGCCGCGCAGAAGCCGCTGAAGGCGTAAACCAGCACCTTGGTGCGCCCTACCGCCAAGCCCATCAGCAAGGCCGATTGCTCATTGCCGCCGATGGCATAGACGGCGCGCCCGAAGCGGGTGTAGTGCGCGAGATAGATGGCCAGCGCCAGCATCGTCATGGCGATCAGCACGCTAGGCGAGACGAAGGCGCCAAACACGCCGATCCTGGCCTGCGACAGCGTCACATACAAAGACTGGTCGATGGTGATGGAATTGATGCTGATCAGGTAGCACAGGCCGCGCGCCAGAAACATTCCCGCCAGCGTGACGATGAATGCCTGCAGCTTGAAAAAATGGATCAGCGCTCCCATGAAGGCGCCGAAGCCGCCGCCGATCAGGAGCACGCAGGCAATCACCAGCAGCGGCGGCCAGTGCCAGTATTGCAGCAGGTAAGCCGAGATCATGGTGGTCAGCGCCAGCACCGAGCCGACCGAGAGATCGATCCCGCCCGACAAGATCACAAAAGTCATGCCTATCGCGATCACCAGCAGGAAGGCGTTGTCGATCAGCAGGTTGAGCAGCACCTGCAAGGAAAAGAAACCGGTATAGGCGACAGAACCGAGGCCGAACGTCAGCAGCAGTAAAACCACCGTCACCATGGATGTGAAATAGGGAGACGCCAGCGGCGTGCGGAATATTTTCATCATTTGTCCCCGGCTGAACGGCGCATCCGGGAAGCGCCGCCAGGCAAGCGCGGCATCAGATGGCGGAATTCCTTCGACTGCGACAGGCATACCGCAAACACCACGACCGCCTTGACCACCATATTGACTTCCGGCGGCACGCCCATCGAATAGATCGTATAGGTCAGCGCCTGGATGATCAATGCGCCGACCACGCTGCCGGCCAGGCTGAACTTGCCGCCGCTCAAAGAAGTACCGCCGAGGGTCACCGCCAGGATGGCGTCCAGTTCCATCAGCAGGCCGGCGTTGTTGGCGTCCGCGCTCTTGATATTGGAACTGATCATCAGCCCGGCGACACCAGCACAGGCGCTGCAAAACATGTAGACGAAAAAGATCAGCGCTGCGGTGCGGATGCCGGCCAGCCGCGACGCCACAGGATTGATGCCGACAGCCTGGATGAACAGGCCCAGCGCCGTTTTTCGCATGAGAAAAGCCACCACCAGAAAAACACCAAGGGCGATGAACAAGGAAAACGGCAAGCCGAGCAGATAGCCGCTGCCGATATAGAAAAACGGTTTGTAGTAGACGGTGATGATCTGGCCGTCGGTCAGCAGCTGGGCCAGGCCGCGCCCGCCAACCATCAGTATCAAGGTGGCGATGATCGGCTGCAGGCCCAGGGAAGAAACCAGGAAGCCGTTCCAGACGCCGCACAGCAGCGCCGCGCCCAAGGCCGCCGCGATCGCCCATGCCATCGGTATGCGGCTGGCGTATTCCGGCACGCCGCCATGCATCTGCAGGGTGCCGCCGATCAGCAAGGCGGCGACAGTGCCGGAGATCGCGACGACCGCGCCGACCGAGATATCGATGCCGCGCGTCGCAATCACCAGGGTCATGCCGAGCGCGGTCAGTATCAAGGGCGCGGCGCGGTTGACGATATCGATCAGGCTGCCGTAGAGATGGCCGTCTTTCCACTCCAGCCGGAAAAACCCCGGGATCACGAAGAAATCCACGGCCAGCAGCAGCGCCAGGGCCGCCACCGGCCGGAACAGAGGATGCCGCACAAAACCAGATAACTGTTCCATGGGAGCGTAAGGTGGGGATGCCGCCCGCCCGGCTTCTTTGCCGGCATCCGGGTTCAATGGAATGCTCATCCGCATTCCCCCGCAATCACTTGCAGCACCGAATCGTCGTCCAGCTCGCCGCGCCGGTACTCGCCGCAAGCCTTGCGGTCGCGCAGCACCAGCATGCGGTCGCTGACCCGCAGCACTTCGGAAATTTCGGATGAGATGAACAGAATCGCCATGCCCTTGTGGCACAGAGTAATTACATGGTCCATGATTTCCTGCTTGGCGCGCACATCGATGCCGCGGGTAGGTTCGTCGAGAATCAGCATGGCGGGATCAGTAGCCAGCCAGCGCGCCAGCAAGGCTTTCTGCTGGTTGCCGCCGGACAGTGCACTGATCGGGGTTTCCATATCCGGGGTTTTGATGCCCAGCCATTTGATGTAGTCGCTGGCCAGCGACTGCTGCCGCTTGTACGGAATCACGCGCAGCAAGCCGGCCCTTGCCTGCAAGGCCAGGATGATGTTTTCCCGGACCGACAGTTCCAGTATCGCGCCTTCCTTTTTCCGGTCTTCCGAGCAAAAGCCGATGCCGGCAGCGATCGCATCGCGCGGCGAATGGAATTTTTCGGTTTTCCCTTGTACCTGTATCGTCCCGCTGTCGGGCTTGTCGGCGCCGAACAGCAGGCGCGCCGTTTCGGTCCTCCCGGAACCGAGCAAGCCGCACAGGCCGAGCACCTCGCCGCCGCGCAAATCGAGATCCAGCGGCGCCAGTATGCCGTTCCGCCCCACTCCCCTGGCCTGCAGCACGGCGTGCCGACCGTCGCCAGCCGCTGCTTCAGTGCGCTCGCTGCTGGCATCCGCATTGGGCAGCGATGAGGCTTGCATGCCGACCATCTTGTTCACCAGATCCAGCCGGCTGAGCTGGCTGGCGAGGTATTCCCCCTCGCGCACGCCGTTGCGCAACACTGTGATGCGGTCAGAGATTTCGTAGGTCTGTTCCAGGAAATGGGTCACGAACAGGATGGCCATGCCCTGTCCGCGCAGCTTGCGCAAAACCTCGAACAGCAGCTTGACCTCGGCGTCGTCGAGGCTGGAGGTAGGCTCATCCAGGATCAGCACTTTGGCGGAGATGCTCAAGGCGCGCGAAATCGCCACCATTTGCTGAATCGCCAGGGGAAACCTGGAAAGCGGCGCCGCCACATCGATCCTGACGTGGAGTTCGCTCAGCAGGCGCTGCGCCTGCAGCTGCATGGATTTCCAGTCGATCGCACCGTATTTTTTCGGATAGCGGCCGATAAAAATGTTTTCAGCCACCGACAGGTTCGGGCAGAGATTGACTTCCTGGTACACGGTGCTGATGCCCAGGCCCTGCGCCTCCAACGTCGAGCGCGGCTGCACCGGCTGGCCATGCAAGAGCATGCGGCCGCTGTCAGGCGCGTAGACGCCGGTCAATACTTTGATGAGCGTCGATTTGCCTGCGCCGTTCTGCCCCATCAAGGTGTGGACTTCACCCGGGTACAACCGCAAGGCCACATCGTTGAGCGCCGTCACGCCGCCGAATGCCTTGCATATGCCGCTCAGGGCCAGGGTTGGGGCGTCGCTGGCCAGCGCCTCGCCGGTAGTGTCTGTTGCCGTTTTAGTCATCCGCCTGCGATCCCCAGGTTCTCATGCAAGATGGCGCGTCCGGCGCACCATCACGATAAACGTGGCGATGCGGAAATCGCATCGCCATCCGGATCGGTCTTCAGTATTTGCGGTTCGGGAATTCCTTGGCGGCGACCTCTGCGGGGAACACGCTCTCCTCGGTCGTAATGCGCTTGGGCACCGTCTCGCCGGCGACCACCTGCTTCGCCACCTTCATCAGCTGCGGTCCGAGCAAGGGACTGCACTCTACCGTGACGTTGAGTTTGCCGGCCATCATCGCTTCAAATGCACCTTTGACGCCATCCACCGAGATCACCAGGATATCCTTGCCGGGTTTCAGGCCGGCTTCTTCGATGGCCTGGATCGCGCCTATCGCCATGTCGTCGTTGTGGGCGTACAGCACATTGATTTTCTTGCCGTCGGTCTTGAGGAAGGCTTCCATCACTTCCTTGCCCTTGGCGCGGGTGAAGTCGCCGGATTGCGAGCGGATGACCTTCAGATGCGGATTGGCGGCGATGGTCTCGGCGAAACCGGTCTTGCGGTCGATCGCCGGCGCCGAGCCGACCGTGCCTTGCAGCTCGACGATATTGATATCGCCGGCAGGCATGCTCTTGGCGCGCTCCAGCAGCCAGCGGCCGGCGCGGCGGCCTTCTTCAACGAAATCGGAACCGATGAACGTCACGTACAGCGACTTGTCCTTGGCGTCGACCGCGCGGTCGGTCAGGATCACCGGGATCTTGGCGGCTTTCGCTTCGCCCAGCACGGTATCCCAACCGGACTCGACCACCGGGGAAAAGGCGATCACGTCGACTTTTTGCGCAATGAAGGAACGGATCGCCTTCACCTGGTTTTCCTGCTTTTGCTGGGCGTCGGCGAACTTCAGCGTGACACCGGCCTGTTTCGCCGCATCCTTGATCGATACGGTATTCGCGGTACGCCATTCGCTCTCTGCGCCTACCTGCGAAAATCCCAGCACCAAGGCCTTTTCGGCATCAGCGCTGGCGGCAATTCCAAAGCCCAATCCCAGGCAAAGAGCCGCGTTCAGTACCGTTCTGCGTGTCATTTTCATTGCTTGTCTCCGTTAATTTATCGGCATTTTTCGCAACGCAGATCGCTGGCCTGACCGGCGCGACAAAGCCATCCCTCCGGTATTATTTTTTTACCATATAAAAGATTTTGGGGGATGTGCGCGCACTATACTAGGAGGGAAGCGGGAGACTATCCAATGAAATTTTTCGCCGCTCAGATACGCATTTCGGTATCTGTTCCACGGCATATGCCGAGGGCTGCCGGCAGTCCGGCGCCCTGGTTCGGACAAAAAAAAGCCCGCTAACTTTCGTTGCGGGCTGAATCCAAACCTTATGAGGTGTTGGAGGAGACAGGTGCATCATATCGCGGCGCAACATATCCGTCTGCTTGATTGTTGTGATACCTGATATTCACGATACAAATACTAGGGTTCGGCTATTTGCGCGCCGCATCAAGAATCAAGCCGGCCAGGCGTTCGTAGTTGCCGTCGAAATGATGGCCGCCGGTGAGCTTCAACAACTTGACATGGTCGGCATCCAGGCCAGGGCAGGAAGTGTCCGTCTCTTCGCTACCGTAGATGCACATCCCCAAACCTGCCGGCAACCTGGCGACTTCCGGCACTATCGGCAGGCCGTCGTTGCTGGAGCTGACCCAGTTGGTCATATGAAACTGGAAATCGGCTTTTTTCCCCAGGCCCATCATGGCGACCAGCGGAACCGATGAGCGCATTGCCGGCGACAGCCGGTTGACCACAAAAGGCAGAACATCGGCTCCTTGCGAATAGCCGATCAGCAGTACCTTGGTTTTCTTCCAGCGCGCCATATAGAACTGCGCCAGGCGCTCGACATCCCTGGCGGTCGAGGCCGGCGTGCGGGCGCTCCAGAAATAACGCAGGGAATCGACGCCGACTACCGGCACGCCGCGCTTGGCAAGCGCAGCCGCGACATCGCGATCGATGCCGGCCCAGCCGCCGTCGCCGCTGATCAGGATCGCCATGGTGTCGGCATCTCGCAACGGCTGTGATTGAACGCCGGCGGCGACCTCGATCACCGGCAGGTCCGACACTGCGGCCGGCGGCGCTGGCAGCGCCAGCGGCTGCCTGGCCGCCATGCTGGCGTAGGCGGCAGCCAGCGCCGCCGCCTGGTTTTGTCCGGCGCCGTCGGCATTGATCAGCGTGGCGCCGGCAACGCCGGCGACAAACGCCTGGGTAACGGCGGCGCTGCATAGTCCGTCATTCGGCGCCTGCGTATTTTGCAGGACACGCCATGCAGCAGGTAATTTCGAGACCGGCAGCAACTCGACTCCCTCGCCTTTGGCGCGCGCCTTGAAATGGACGCCCTCGCCTTTGCATAGCGGCTTGCGCAAGGCCAGGGCCGGACAGAATCCCAGCGTCAGGGCGCCGCTGAAAGTGTTCGCGGGCGCCTGCGTCAGCATGGCGTACGACAAGGTGGCGCCGGCGCCCTGGCCCACCAGCAGCGGCGGAAAATATCCCGGCACCTTTTCATAGGCTTGCACGAAGCGGCTCAGGTTTTCCAGATCGCCGTCGGGAAAGGCGCAGTCGCCGCCATCGGCGTTGAGGCTGGCAAACAGCTGCGGCGTGCTGATCCCCGCCACCAAAGCGCCTTGTGCCGCCAGCGCCTTCGCCTTTTCGGCCACGCTCTTGTCCCAGCCCGCATCACCGGACAGCAACAGCACGACACCGTTCACGGCGCCGCTCGGCGTATAGATGTCGATACTCTTGAAACGACCGTGGCTCAGGCGCTGGTGCGATTCCTCGGCCGCGACGGCGCTGCCGGCCAACACAGCGCCCGCCAGGCAGACCGCCCACACCGCTGATACTTTTTTCATTTGCTGACCGCCCCCTTGAGACCGCCGCTGATCAGTGCGGCAGTATCGGTAAATGTGAAAATCGGCGCCAGGCCGCCCTTGCTCACCAGGTAGCGCGCTTCCCACACCGGATCGAACTTATCCTTGAAATTGCGCAGGCCGCGGAAATTGTAAAAGCGCCCGCCATGCATGAACAGAATGCGGCCGAAGCGTTGCCAGCGCGAAGCCAGCTGATGGTCTTTCATGCCCGACATCGGCGCCATGCCCAGCCCAAAACGCTGGAAACCCTGCTCCTTGAAATGCAGCATCAGGCTGGAGAACAGAAAATCCATGGTGCCGGGTGGCGCATCCGGCAGTTGCCGCATGAGGTCGATGGCGGCCTCGACCCGCGACACATCCGGACACATGAGGCTGGCGAAGGCGATGATCTTTTGTGCGCGGCGAATCACCGCGACCGGCTGGCGCAGGATATAAGCCTGGTCAAAGCCGCCCAGCGAAAAACCCTTTTCGCGCGTGTCCTGATCGGCCAGCCAGGCATCCGAGACACTCTTCAGTTCAGCCATCACGGGCGGCAGCTGCGCCGGCGCGACGATTTCGAAGCGCAAGCCTTCGCGCTCGGCGCGGTTGACGCCATGCCGCAGATTGGCGCGGCGCGGTCCTTGCAGGCTGAACTGATCCAGCGGCACATAGGCTTCTTCGCCCAGCTTATAGACCCGCAGGCCGGCATCGAGATACAGCGGCAAGGATTGCGGCCGCACTTTGTAGAAGGCGGCACGGCCGCCGTAGCCGTCGGCCAGTTCGATAAAGCGCCAGATCAATTCCGACCATTCCTGCTGTTCGCCGACCGGATCGGACAGCGCCACCCAGGAGCGGTTGTGCTTGGCGTACATGATGAAGCTGTTGCCGGAGGCTGAAAACAGCAGGCTTTTATCGCCCATCAGCGCCAGGCAGGCATCCGCCGCCGGCTGCTTGCGCAAGATCGCGGCGGCGCGCTGCAGCTCCTCCTTGCCAGGACGCTCGGCGACGCCGGTGGAACGGCGGAACAGCTGCCACAAACCAAGGCCGAGCGCCATGACCGCCACCACCATCAGGGTGCGCATCGAGCGCGGCGCGTAGTCGTCAAAAGCAAATTGCCACCACATGCGGTCGGCAAAATCGATGTCGCGATAGGCGAACAGCAGTATCCAGCCACATGCGGCCAGCACGCAGGCGACCGCAATCAGCCAGCCGGGTTCGAAGGTCTGGGAAAACAGCGAGGAACGGCGGTCAAACTGCTTGCGCGAAATCACCAGCAGCGATGCCAGCAGGAACAGCACGATGAATTCGTTCACCGCGATTCCTTTGGGCAGCGCCAGGATGCCGGCAATGATGGTCAGCACCAGCGACGCCCACCACGCCGCATCGAGCCTGTGCAGCAGGCCGCGCGCCAGGAACAGCATCGCCAGCCCGGCCACGCTGCCGATCAGGTGCGAGGCTTCCACCACGAACAGCGGCACGTGCAGCCGCAGCAATTCCTCGGCATGGCGGGTGGCTGGCGTCACGCCGGATATCAGCAGCATGGTGCCGGTGATCAGGGTCAGCGCGGTCAGCAGCCAGGGCGACAGACGCACCGCCGCGCGCGCCACCGGTGCGCCGCTGCCGGCGCGTATTTCAATCGCGGCGAGCAGGATCGTCGCCAGCAGCAAGGGCAAGAGAAAATAGATGCTGCGGTAGAGCAGCAAGGCCGCGGCGATGGCGCTGGTCGGCGCGTGATTGGCGCAAGCCAGCAGGATCACCGCCTCGAACACGCCGACGCCGCCCGGCACATGGCTGATCACGCCGAGCGCCATGGCGATAGCGTAAAAAGCGACGAAGGTCGGCAGATCGATGACGCCGCTCGGCAGCAGGAACCATAAGGTAGCCGCGGCCGCGCTCAGATCGACGGCCGAAATCAGTAGCTGGCGCAGCGCCAACCCGACTTCCGGCAAGCGCAGGTTCCAGCGCCCGAACAACAGCAGCTCGCGGCGCACTTTGCACAAGACCATGAACCCGGCCACGCCAAGCAGTAGCAGGCTCGCCAGCGCACGCAGCAGCCAGCTCGGAATATGCGCCAGCGCCTCGATCTGCGGCGCGCCCCACAAAAGACCGAGAGCGCCGAAGGTGCTCATGCCCAGGCCGAAGGCGCTGGCATTGAAGGCGACCGCCTGCGCCACCTGGGATGCTTCGACGCCGCTCGCCGTGTACAGGCGCATGCGCACCGTGCCGCCGGTCAGCACGCCAAGGCCGACCGTGTTGCCAAGCGCGTAAGCAATGAATGAAGTAAGGCCGATGGTGCTCCCTTTCACCTTGGCGCCGACGTAGCGCAAGCTGGAGACATCGTAACCGGCCAGCGACAGGTAACTGACGGCGGTCGCCAGCACCGCCAGCAGCAGGTTGCTCACAGGGGTATGCCTGACCGCGTGGACAATGCTGCGATAATGCACATCCGCCAGCAAGGCATGCAGCGACTTGAACACCAGCGCGCCGAGAATCAGCACCAGCAGCACCGTGGCCCATGCGCGCCAGCTGATGCCGGTCTTTTGCGCGGCGGCGGGATTCACGCCGGCAATTGTCTTGTCTGTTTTTGACGGGGAAGAATGACTTGCCATGTAACCTTAATGTACCCGCCCGCGCCTCGGGCACGGAAAGCGGAAGTTGCTTAACCACCTGGTAAGAGCCAGTTTACAAAGCAAGGTTCGTCACGGCAAGTAATAAACTGGCAAAGAAAATGCGGGCGGAAACAAAAAAACCGCTCCAGCACAAGGCTGGGAGCGGCTTTTTGTACGTTCCGGAATGAACCGCAACATGTTCTTGGAGGAGGCGGTGGGAGTCGAACCCACGATACAGGTTTAAGCCCGTATGCTTCCTTAGCAGGGAAGTGCCTTCGACCACTCGGCCACGCCTCCAAGCTTAAACGGCTTTTTGCAACGCCGCGTTAAGGACACGAATAATAACTTTTCATAGGGCATCGGTCAATAACGCTATGCCAAATTAACAGTTTTTTTTGAAATTTTTTTGAAAACCCTCTGAAAACCTGCTGCGCCGCCCGGTCCCGGGCCGAATCAGCGCAGCGGGACTGCGGTTTTGAGAGATTTGCGCCGAATCAGGCGCTTTCCAGGCCAAAAGCCTTGTGCAGGGCGCGTACCGCCAGCTCCATGTACTTCTCGTCGATCAGCACCGAGATCTTGATTTCAGAAGTCGAGATCATCTGGATATTGATGCCCTCTTCCGACAAGGTACGGAACATTTGCGAAGCGATGCCGACATGGCTGCGCATGCCGACGCCAACCACCGACACCTTGGACACCTTGGCGTCGCCGGTGATGCTGGCTGCGCCGACATGGGTCTTGACCTTCTCGTTGAGCACATCCATGGCCTTGGTGTATTCGCCGCGCGGCACGGTAAAGGTGAAGTCGGTCTTGCCATCGACCGACTGGTTCTGGATGATCATGTCGACTTCGATATTGGCATCGGCGACAGCGCCCAGGATCTGGTAGGCGATGCCAGGACGGTCAGGGACGCCGAGCACGGTAATCTTGGTCTCGTCGCGATTAAACGCGATGCCGGTAATGGTGGCTTGTTCCATCTTGGTATCTTCCTCAAACGAAATCAGGGTGCCGGAAACTGCTTCTTCTTCCAGCGGCATTAATGGGTCGGTCAGCGACGACAGCACACGGGTCGGCATCTTGTAGTTGCCAGCGAATTCGACCGAGCGAATCTGCAGCACCTTGGAGCCGAGCGACGCCATCTCCAGCATTTCTTCAAAAGTCACCGTGTTCAGGCGGCGCGCATCGGAAACCACGCGGGGGTCGGTGGTGTAGACGCCGTCGACGTCGGTGTAGATCAGGCATTCCGCCGCCTTCAGTGCAGCTGCAACCGCTACGGCGGAAGTATCCGAACCGCCGCGCCCCAGGGTGGTGATGTTGCCAGCCTCGTCGACGCCCTGGAAACCGGTGATGATCACGACTTTGCCGGCATCCAGGTCTTGCCGCACCTTGGTGTCGTCAATCGAACGGATGCGCGCCTTTGTATGGGCCGAATCGGTCTTGATCGCGACTTGCCAGCCGGCGTAGGACACGGCTTGCTTGCCGATCGCTTGCAAGGCCATCGCCAGCAGGGCTACCGAAGCCTGCTCGCCGGTGGAGGCCAGCATGTCGAGTTCGCGCGGATCGGGCTGGGCGCTGATTTCCTTTGCCAGGCCCAGGAGGCGGTTGGTTTCACCGGACATCGCGGAAGGCACCACGACGATTTGGTGGCCGGCGTCATGCCATTTGGCGACGCGCTTGGCGACATTCTTGATGCGCTCGGTCGAGCCCATCGAAGTGCCGCCGTATTTGTGGACGATTAAAGCCATAGGGTGTGTTTTGGGTGCGGGAAGCGGACTTAGTGCAAGAAAAATAAAAAATCAACCCTTTAATGTACCCGCAACAGCCCATTATGACAAGTGGATTACTGGCTAGAAAATACAGATAACGCTTATGCGTCAAATTGAATATCTTGACTCAGCGGCAACATATCCGATTGCCAGCGCAGTGCGATGCGCGGGCCGGGTTCAGTCGCCAGCACGTGGCAATCGAAGCCGATGCCGGCCGCAAACACCATCTGCTTGCCGCTGCGCACCAGCGGCAGCCGCTCGCGCTCCCAAGGCGGCACGTCAAAGGCCTGGTAGTGGTATTTCACGCTTTTGGTGGGCCGGTTGAACGCCAGCTTGAGCTTTTCGCCGCCGCTGCGGAACTGGATCTGCAAGGCTTGCTGACGCAGCCAGTCGGCGCCCACGCCCTGCTCCGCCGGCGCGAAATGCATGACGCCGCCGAATAGCGGAAAGGCGATTTCGGCTTCCCCGTTCCAGCGGAAATCCTGCGGCGCGATGTCGGAACGATCGACATCGTCGCGCGGCGTCAGGAACACGCGGTTGCGATGACGCCGGATATGGCAATCCGGATGGGTCACGCACAGCTGGGCATCGGCTTTCGCTTCCAGCAGCTGCTGCCGCATTTCGCTCAGCCAGGCGCTGGAGGGCATGCGCAGATGATGCCGGCCGAACCAGTAGCGCAGCAGGTTATCGATCCGCTCCGGATTGAGCAGGCGCAGCTGATCCATATTGAGACAGGCGCCGTCGGCGCACAGCGCCATGTCTTGCGCCGCCAGCGCAACCAGCAGTTTTTGCGTGGTCTGCATATGGCCGGCGCTGCGCGAGAAGCGCTCCTGGAAGCCAGGGAAATATTGCGCCAGCACCGGCATCACCTGCTGGCGCAAGGCATTGCGGGCGTAGCGCGGATCGTGATTGGATTCGTCTTCGACGTAAGTCAGCTTTTGGGCCGCGGCATACTGCTCCATCGCCGCGCGCGATACTTTCAGCAGCGGGCGCACCATCAGCAAACTGGCGTCGCCAAGCAGGCTGGGCGCCGTATTCCAGCTGTCCATGCCCGACAGGCCGGCCGCGCCGGAGCCGCGCAGCAATTGCAGCAGTACAGTCTCGGCCTGGTCGTCCAGATGATGCGCGGTCAGCAGCAGCGGCGCCTGATGCAGGCGGCACAAGTCGCCCAGCGCTGCATAGCGGCTGTTGCGTGCAGCTTCTTCCACGCCGCTTTTTTCAGTGTCGCGCAATTCGATACGCTGCGCATGAAACTCAACGTCCAGCCGCGCGCAGGTCTCGGCGCAATGGACTTGCCACTGATCCGCATTGGGACTGATGCCGTGATGGATATGAAACGCCAGCAGCTTGACGTCATGGCTGGCGGCATAGCGCGCCGCCGCATGCAGCAAGACTGTGGAATCGAGGCCACCGCTATAAGCGATCGCCAGCCGGGCCGGCGCCGACGCCTGCGAAACAACGGCGGCAGCCAGCGCCGCCAGTGTATTTTCTAAGTACGCATCGATACTTGGTGAGTGAGGATTTGACACGCCTATTCTGTAGCCAGTACTTCCTTGAATTTACCGTAGCTCATCAGCTTTTCATGGCGCGCATTCAGCAAATCCTTGGTCTTGACGCCCTGGAACTGGCGCAAGGTGTCGGCCAGCGCGCGCTTCAGCAGCGAAGCCATCTGCTTCGGATCGCGATGGGCGCCGCCCAGCGGTTCGCTGACGATCTTGTCGATCAGGCCGACCGCTTTCAGGCGGTGCGCCGTCAGGCCCAGCGCGTCGGCGGCATCGGCTGCGCGCTCGGCGGTCTTCCAC
>Ga0206819_10117_pt1 | contig 29604 bp, 24 predicted proteins | sample Alteio_BWOrgCont_87_FD_152855 | JGI IMG/M metagenome (GOLD analysis project Ga0206819, IMG submission 152855) | Enriched cells from forest soil in Barre Woods Harvard Forest LTER site, Petersham, Massachusetts, United States -... | ecosystem: Environmental > Terrestrial > Soil > Temperate forest >... | reverse complement strand
TGCGGTAGACTTTAACAGTTCCCCTACTGGATGAAGGTCATGCCCAGTCTTGCGCCAATTAATTTCAAGAAGTGGATTGATGAGAACCGCTCGCTGCTCAAGCCACCGGTGGGCAACAAGCTGATTTGGGAAGACCGCGAATTCATCGTCATGGTGGTCGGTGGTCCCAATGCGCGCACCGATTATCACATCAACGCCGGCGAAGAGTTCTTCTATCAGATCGAGGGGGACATCGTCGTCAAAGTGATTCAGGATGGGCGCCCAGTCGACGTGAAGATCCAACAAGACGACATGTTTCTTTTGCCGCCAGCTGTTCCGCATTCACCGCGCAGACCGGCAAACACGCTTGGGCTGGTGATTGAGCGCAAACGCCTCCCGGGCGAGTTGGATGGATTTGAATGGCATTGCGAAAAATGCGGCAATAAATTATACGAGGAACGATTTGAGCTCACCGACATAGTACGGCAATTTCCGCCAATCTTTGAGCGCTTCTACAGCAGCGACAAAACAAAATGCGCCGGCTGCGGCACGAAAATGGAGAAGCCGTGATGCAAAAAATCGACGTCCACACACACATTTTGCCGAAAGATGTGCCAGGCTTTAAGGAGCAGTTCGGCTATGGCGGTTTCATCAAACTCGAGCACCACGCACCATGCCGGGCGCGAATGCTGAGAGACGACGGCAAATTCTTCCGCGAGATCGAGGACAACTGCTGGGACGCAGACGCGCGGTTAAAAGATTGCGATCGAAATGACGTGCAAGTGCAGGTTCTTTCCACTGTGCCCGTAATGTTCTCCTATTGGGCGAAACCAGATGATGCGCTGACGTTGGCCAAATATCTCAACGATCAGATCGCCGCAATCACGCACACACATCCCCAACGTTTCATCGGTCTGGGAACGCTGCCGATGCAGTCGCCGCAGCTGGCAATCAAAGAGTTGGAGCGGTGCGTAAAAGAACTCGGATTTGCCGGTGTGCAGATCGGCTCGCATATCAATGATTGGAATTTGAGCGCTCCCGAACTCTTCTGCGTATTCGAAGCGGCGCAGGACCTGGGGGCCGCCATATTCGTGCATCCATGGGACATGATGGGGCAGGAAAAGATGGAGAAATACTGGCTGCCCTGGCTGGTCGGCATGCCGGCTGAAGTTTCGCTCGCTATCTGCTCATTGATCTTCGGTGGCGTCTTCGAGCGCTTGCCGCGGCTGCGCGTCTGCTTCGCGCATGGCGGCGGCGCATTCTCAGCCACAGTCGGACGCATCGATCACGGCTTCCAATGCCGCCCGGACCTTTGCGCCATCGACACCAAGCAGAGCCCGCGCCAGTATCTCGGCAAATTTTATGTTGATTCGTTGGTGCATGACAGCCGCCAACTGCAGAACATTCTCGAGCTCTATGGCGACAACCGCGTCGTTCTTGGCTCTGACTATCCGTTCCCCTTGGGCGAGCAAGAACCTGGTAGACTCATTCAGTCGACGGATGGAATTACTGAAGATGTGCAAGCCCGCATCCTGATTGACAACGCTCTGGAATGGCTGGGCAAGCCGGCCGAGGCCTTCGGACTCAAGACATCAGCCAAACCGGCTGGCGCCAAGAGCAGAAAATAGAACGGATGTACTGCGGCATCAATAAGGTGTGTTGAACGATCGGGGATGGCAAATTGTGACGCAGAATAATCAAACAGCGGTGGCGCAAAACGTTAAGTACGAAAGCGGCGAAGCATTTGCCAAAACGATGGATGCGCAAGACAAGCTGGCGCATTTTCGTGAACGCTTTCACATTCCCAACGTGAGAACAAAAGGGCCGAGCATCTACTTCGCCGGCAATTCGCTCGGGTTGCAACCGAAGAAAGCGAAAGAATACATAGAGCAAGAGTTGGCTGATTGGGCGGAGCTTGGTGTGGAAGGGCATTTCGAAGCGACGCATCCGTGGCTGCCGTATCACGAAGAAATGACCGAGATGTCGGCGCGGCTGGTTGGGGCCAAACCGATAGAAGTTGTCGTGATGAATACCCTCACCGTCAACCTACATCTGATGCTGGTTTCCTTCTATCGGCCGACGCGGGCGAAGTACAAAATTTTGATCGAAGCCAATGCGTTTCCCTCCGATCAATATGCTGTAGCTTCACAAGCAAAATTCCACGGCTATGATCCTGCCGTCGCCATCGTAGAGGCCAAGCCGCGTTCCGGCGAGATGACCTTGCGCACTGAAGACATTCTTTCATTGATTGACAAAGAAGGCGATTCGATCGCATTGATTCTACTCGGCAATGCTAACTACCTGACCGGGCAAGCCTTTGAAGTGGAAAGGCTGGCTAAAAAAGCGCATGAGCACGGTTGTTTGTTCGGTCTGAACCTGGCTCACGGGGCAGGAAATTTGTTATTGCAACTGCACGATTGGGATATCGATTTTGCTGTTTGGTGCAGTTATAAGTATCTGAACGCCGGACCTGGCGGATTAGCAGGATGCTTTGTCCATGAGCGTTTCTCCCACAATTTTGACTTACCACGCTTTGCCGGATGGTGGGGTCACAATAAAGACACTCGCTTCAAAATGGGACCGGAGTTTGACCCCATAGCTGGTGCCGAGGGCTGGCAGCTGAGCAATCCACCCATCTTCCAACTTGCGGCTCTGCGTGCTTCTCTGGAAATTTTCGATGAAGCGACCATGTCGGCGGTCAGAGAAAAATCGGAATCGATTACAGGTTACCTCGAGTATCTGCTGACCCAACAGTGCGCTGAATTTTGCAGCATTGTTACACCCAAAGACAAAACGCAGCGCGGTTCTCAATTGTGCTTGCGAATAAAGGGAAATCCCAAAGCGATGTTGGAAGCGCTTAAGTCGAACAATGCGATTTGCGATTTTCGCGAACCTGATATCATTCGAGCCACGCCTGCCCCCTTATATTGCCGCTACATGGATGTATATCGTTTCGTCGAGATTCTGCGCAGTTGCGCAGGCGAGGTAGTGAAGTGATCTCGCTCAATCGCAACTCGGATCTTTGTGTAGTCGGGGCCGGACTGGTCGGATCTCTCCTATCCATCTACCTCGCCAAACGCGGGTTTCACGTCGATCTTTTTGAGCGGCGGCCGGATATGCGCAAAGAGAAAGTGACCGCAGGCAGATCGATCAACCTTGCCGTTTCGACCAGAGGACTGCAAGCCCTGCGCAAAGTGGGATTGGAAGCGGAAATCTTGCGGCAGGCGATCCCCATGCGCGGAAGAATGATTCACGCCAAAGATGGCACACTCAATTTTCAACCATACGGCAAAGATGACTCGGAATACATCAATTCCATCTCTCGCGCAACGCTCAACAAGCTGTTAATGAGCCGGGCGGAGGAGACGAAACTGGTTGATATTTATTTCAATCAAAAGGCGACCGGGATGGACTTCGATAAGCGTGAGCTATATCTGGAAGATGCCACCACCGCGCAGTTCACAACTGTGGCAACCACGATGGTGATGTCTGCTGACGGCTCCAGCTCCGCCGTTCGCGATGACATGCTCAAGCTTCCCGGTTACAAATGCAGCCAGGAAGAGCTTGATTATGCGTACAAAGAACTCGTAATTCCGCCTGGTGAGGGCGGTGCGTTCAGCATGGAAAAGAACGCACTGCATATCTGGCCGCGGGGAACGTATATGCTGATCGCGCTGCCCAATTTTGACGGCAGTTATACATGCACGCTGTTTCTACCGTTTGAAGGCACGCCCAGTTTCGCTTCGTTGAAGACGCCGGAGGATGTTTTGCGTTTCTTCAATGAAGAATTTAGCGACGCCGTGCCCTTGATCGCTGACTTGACGGAAACATTTTTCGCCAATCCGACAGGACACATGGTCACGGTAAAATGCGATCCCTGGCACGTCGAGGAGAAGGCGCTGCTGTTAGGCGATGCGGCCCATGCGATCGTGCCCTTCTTCGGGCAAGGGATGAATTGCGGTTTTGAGGACCTGACCGTGCTTTCTGATTGCATGGATCTTCACGTGCAACAGGGCGGCAGCCTGTACATCAATCGCCGCAACGTAGAACCGCATCATGCCAGCCGCCGCCCGGTGGAGGGATCGACGGCCTGGAATAAAATATTCGGCGAATTTTTTAATCAGCGCAAAGAAAACACAGACGCGATAGCGGATATGGCGGTGGAGAATTTCATCGAGATGCGCGATAAGGTGGCGGATGCGAAGTTTCAGCTTGAGAAGGCGGTCGAGAAGATCTTGCAGCGCCAGTTTCCCAAACAATACGTGTCGCGATACTCGCTCGTCACTTTCAGCACGGTTCCCTATTCGTTGGCCAAGCGGGCCGGCGTGGCTACAGATGAAATTTTGCAGGAATTGTGCGCCAGAATAGATGCTGCGGAGCAGGTTGATCTCAAGAAAGCTCAGAAATTGATCGAGCAGAAGCTGACGCCGATGCTGCAGGATCACCAGGAAGAGTTGCCTGTTCGCTAGCTGGGAGACTATTTAATGCACAACAAACTAGATGCGAGGGTTTGAAATCTTCTTTTGACAGGGCAAATAAAATTCAGCAGGAACATATAATAGTGCAACCATTTTTGCCTGCTGCAAGATGGCCACACAAAGCGCACCATATGTGGTGCGGCGAAGATCCCCTTCCTCAGGAGCTGGCAAGATGAGTGATGAGTCCAAGAAAAATGGGGAACCAACAGGCCAGGCGTCCAGCCCGGTAAAAACGCTTGAGCCGGCGGCGGCTCAAGATCCCGACGTCATGCAGAAATACGTCAAGACAAAAGACGGCATGCCCTCATTGGTGACCAAGTTCAAATATGGGGACGGATTCGATACAACAAAGCTTGGTCCGAAAATTGTCGAATTGTTGATGATGGCTTCGGAACAACCGGGATTTCTCAATGGCGAAATCATGCCACCCGAGCACGTCGAGGTGCACGAATGGCTCTTGATACAACGCTTCCGTACACCAGAACAAACGGAGTCGTGGCGCGGCTCGACGCAGCGCCAGGAGGCAACAAAGGCTTTGTCGGCCTCATTGCCCGGCGTAACATGCACTGACGACGTCTCCAGCTCCGCACCGCGAGGCAATGTAGTCACAGCAATCGTTACTGACGTCAAACCAGGAAAAGAATCCGCTTACAAAGAGTGGGAGACAAAAGTGCAGGCGGCGCAAACCAACGCGCCGGGCTATCGCGGGGCTTACCTGCAGCCGCCGATATTGGGCGCGAAACATGCGCAGTGGACAACTTTGTTGCGCTTCGATTCGCCTAATTCTCTCGAGAAATGGTTTGATTCAGAACCGCGCCACAAGCTGGTTGACGAAGGCAACGGTCTGGTCAAGAAAGTTGATTTCCTCAAAATTACCGGATCTTTCCCCGGATGGTTTCCCTCAGATGCCTCTGGTGAAGCCATTCCCAACTGGAAAGGCGCTATGCTGGTTTTGCTCGGACTCTTTCCGATCGTCATGTGCGAAATCAAATGGCTGGCGCCCGTGCTGTCGTTTCTCAATCCTGCCGTGTCCAGTATCATCAGCTTGGCCCTGAGCGTCTCCGGCACGTCATTCGTGACAATGCCATTGTTCATCCCGCCTTTTAAGTGGTGGCTCCTGCCGGGACCCGACGCTCCAAGCAGTGTACATGTCAAAGGAGCAGCGTTGGTGCTGTGTCTTTATGCTGTGGAAGTAGCAATCCTTTGGAACTTGCTCACCCCAAGCATTCCCCAATAGTGACGAACACGGCACGGGCTAAAGACTGCGGCAATGCCGAACAATGTTGATGCAGCGGCAGACAGCTACGCGAAGTTAGAAACTGAGCGGCTTTTGTTGCGCGCTATGGTTGACACTGATTTCGATGATCTGGCAGCGCTTTATGCTGATCCGGTGGTGATGCGCTATTACCCGAAAACTTATACGCCCGATGAAACCAAAGAATTTTTCACGCGAATTCTCAATGGCTATCAATCGGTCGGCTATCATTTGCTGGCGACTATCTACAAGCCCAATGGGCGTTTCATCGGCCGATGCGGCATCGTGCGTCAGGAAATAGAGGGCGAAGTCATACCCGAGATCGGCTATATGCTGAACAAAGACTACTGGGGCATGGGCTTGGCCACTGAGGCAGCGCGCAAGCTGCGGGATTTCGGCTTTTCCGCCTTTGAGTTCGACCGCGTCGTCTCTCTAGTCAGACCGATCAATACGCCATCACAAGCGGTGGCAAGAAGAAACGGCATGCAGATTGCGCGAGATGTCATCTACGCGGGACTTGAGCATCACCTGTTCTGCATCACCCGCCAAGAGTGGCTGGCTATGCAGCACGCAGAACCCAAGGACTGATGCGGTTCAGGCAGCGCGGTTCTTTTCAGACTCTGCGGGCTTGCTTTTGTCAGCATTGCTCTCGTCTGCGGTTGCCATGTTCTTGCTTGCATCGGCGGTGCAGCCTTTTTGATCGCTGGCTGAATCTGCGGGCACGACTTTCTTGGTGTTGAATTGCTCGCGCAGGGTGGTGGCGACGCGATCGGTCACGGCCATCACTTCCGATTGTTGCGCCCGGCCCCAGAAATAGATTTCGAACGTGAGGTTGTCAGAACTGGCATCCGTCACGTAAATTTGCGGCGGCGGATCTTTGAGAACGCCTTCACTCGAGGCAAGCAATTTATGCAGTTTTTCCCTGGCTACTTTGACGGATTCCGCATCTTTAGCCACGAACGTCAGATGAATTCTTCGCTTTTCGGCATGACCGTTGACGATCACTGGATTGGTATAGATGTCGCCATTTGGCACCAGGACGAGCTCGCCCGTGAACGAGCGCAACAATGTAGAGCGTATGCGAATGTCTTCCACCGTTCCTTCAAAACTTTGCGTTTTGATTTCATCTCCGATGGAGAACGGCTTCTGCCAGAGCAGCAACATGCCGGCAAAGAAATTTTGCAAAATGTCTTTGAAGGCAAAACCGATGGCAACCGAGGAAATGCCCAGTCCGCCGATGACACTAGCCATGCTGAAATGAGGAATGACGATCACAGCGGCTGTGAGCAAGCCAATGAGAGAAATGAGCAAGCTGCACAGCGTGCCGAGCGCCCGTGCCAGTGTCAGGTCCATGTGCGCTCTGACGCAGAGTTTAGAGACCGTGTCTTTGGTAAATCTGCCTAGAGTGAGGAAGATCGCTACGACCAAAATGCCGATTAGCAGGTTTGGCAGCAATATGAAAAAGCCATCTACCATCTTGGCAATAGTGGCCCATGCTAGATCCAGCTCGTGTTCGAAATGACTTGGTTGCATCGGGTTACTCCTGCGTTGCCGTTTGATAGAAAAGCCGGCGGCGCATTTTGTTCCCTCGGGGTCGAGCTCATGCGGCGAATGATTTCGCCAACGCCACAACAGAGCCGGCGGCAAGGGCGGCAACGTTTCGTCATCAGGCTTTAGCGGGCATGAAATTAGAGATTTTCACGAGCGCTCCATGTTTACTCCAGACACTTAGCCTAGGATTTCAATAGTGCTTGGCAACCGGTTTCTCCCCGATGAACAATAGCTCCGCCAATAAGTTCGGCTCATTGGACTTAAACGTACCGTGGATTGATCCCGATATTGCGCGCTTTCTTCGAACAGGCGCTCTCTGGTCAGCCGTAATCGCGGGATTGACAGCGACGCTTACCCTTGGCGGCTGGATCCTTGCCGTACCAGATCTGAAGCATCCGTTCAACGCCTCTTCCTTGCAGGCTGCTGCTGCGATTGACTTTGTCTTATGGTCGATCGCTTTCGCATTTTTATCGACAAAAGGGTCACCCAAGCGAATTTTGGCAGGCAGAATCATTGCCGTTTTGATTGCCGTTACCGCCGGTTTGAACCTGGCGCAATATCTATGTGAGGCAGATCTGGGACTGGCGGTTGCGATTTGGGAGCCAAAAGATGGCGATGCACTTACGTTTCCAGGGCACATAGCACCCGATGTAGCGGTGGGATTGTTGCTTCTTGCCACTGCGACATTTTTCTACAGCCTCGAACAGCGCAAGCGTTTCTTCCTGTACAAGCTTCTCAGCTTAATCGTCATCGTTCCCAACATCATCGTTTTGGGCTGCTGTGCAGCCGGGCTACCTCACATTTGTCTGTTTTTTGGCTGTACCCGCGTTTCGGCCATTACATCCACAGTCATGCTGCTTGCTTGTCTGGCTCTGCTGTTCGTTAATCCGACAGAGGGTTTGACTGCATCCGTTACATACAAAACGCCGGGCGGAAGATTGCTGCGCAGCATCTTCTGCGGGCTGATAGCACTGATTCCGCTTCTGGCCATCGTGCAAGCGGGGGCCGTCAATGCCGTCTACGATCAGGCCGTAGCTTACGGCATCATGGTGGTGATGCTGATTACAATGTTTGCCGCATGCACCGCCTGGGGTGCCAAGAAAATGGACACGATCGATGCAGAAAAGGCACAAGCAGTGCAACTGCTGCAAGACTCCCTTTCTGCCGCAACGCAAACCACCCAACATACATACAAGATGGTCTGCATGCAGTGCGCGAAAGAGTTCAGCGCAGGAACTGAACGTTGCCCGAATGACGGCGCTGAGCTGACCAAGATCACGGACAAACTGAAGGAAGGCAGTATTTTTGCCGAGAAGTACGAGATCATGAGATTCCTTGGTGCTGGCGGCCTCAGCACCATTTATCTTGCGCGGCACGTGCACATGCACAAGAATGTTGCGCTGAAATTGCTCAAGACGCACTATGCTGCTGACACAAAGCAAGTACAGCGTTTTCAGCGAGAATCACAAGCGACTTGCAAACTGAACCATCCGAATATCGTTGCCGTGCATGACTTCGGCATCTCTCAACAAGGGCAGCCGTACATCGTCATGGATTACCTGAACGGTGTCAGTTTGGCGGGCGGCATCGAGAGCTTCGGCGCTATTCCGTGGCGCAAGGCTGCCAGCATCTTCATTCAGATCTGTGAGGGCTTGGAATACGCGCATGCCAACGGCGTGTTGCATCGTGACTTAAAGCCTGCCAACATCATGCTGGTTGAAGAAAATGGCAAAAATACTGTCGCCAAAATTGTCGACTTTGGGTTGGCGAAAACGGTGGAGACATCGGCTGACTTGACGAAGACCGGCGAACTTCTTGGCTCTCCGACTTACATGAGCCCCGAGCAGTGCAAAGGTGAAACTGCCGATCAGCGCAGCGACATATATTGCATGGGCTCGCTGATGTACGAGTGCATCGTGGGACGACCGGCAATTACCAGTTCAAACGTGTATGAGGCGATCATGCTGCAGATTACAGGACCGGTGCCGGAGTTGCCGGTTGACCTGGGAACTCCGCTCTGGCTCGAGAGTTGCATTCTCAAAGCGATGTCGAAGGATCCCGAGCAAAGACAGCAATCGGTAGCCGAGCTGCTCAAGGAGCTCCGCGCCGGATTCGTATCGCCGATCGGCATATAAAAAACCAGTCGCATTTATGGCTGTCTGCGCAAATACGAGCAAGGTGCTGCTATACGGTGGTCATTGAAATAGCTTTGGGATTTGGACCAAACTGGTTGTCGCTTGGCGTACCATCCTTTATCAAAGCCGCCAGAACGATGAACGGTCCGAGGAACGGAACCAGAAGATACAACAGGGTTATGGCAGAACGATTCGAATCATGAAGCCTTCGTATAGTGACGGCGATGTTTGGACACAGCATAGCGAAGCCATACAACATGGAAAGGAAGAGCAAGTCGATGTGGGTTGCTTGCTTAAGCACAACAAAAACTGTGTGAAGTGACAGAGCAATGCCGAAGTTGATCAGAAAAAACATCCAGAATTGTTTTCGGCTAGCCCGGCCATCGAATACCGCATATTTTCGAATAACGTCAAGGTAATAATTCATGGTTCCACTAAGATATCAAAAGCTCAGCCGACAATATTATCACGGTAGAGCTTGCGTTTAATGCCCGTCATATTGTCAGCAAGTGAAGGCTGCGACGTGTGCTCGATCTGAATCGGCTAAAGCAGACGCGGGCTGGCGAAGTATTTCAAACACCAGTGTCGCCGGCTCGCTTCTGGTTCGCTTTCATGACTGACGATGCGGAGCGCGGTGTTGCGAACGGCGCGCGGCCATATTGCATGCCCGGTTGAAACGCGCTGTGCCCACACGGGGTTGGACAACTGGCCCATCACTGTACCGTGAGGATCTAAGTCGAGCTGGCCATCTTCAACAGTCACCGGACGGAGACGAGGCGGAGGCGACTCCGAAGTAAAGACAAAGGTTTTCGGGCTGGGCAGCGTGCTGTGTCCCATGATCGCTTGATAAAGACCGGTGCGTTGGTGCCCCTCGGTTGCACCACTATATATGGTGCATCGCTCTTCCGGCAGCGTTACAGAAACAGGCTGGGGCTGGCAAACGGGAATGCCGGGAGGCTGATAGGCAGTCGGCTGAGGGCTGATCGAAAAATCGGCATGTAAGATCGGGTGGGGCATGGTAATCACCACTGTTTAAAATCAGGAGCAGATGATGCGAATCGACATCAGGCGCGTAAGTGCGCTAGAAGTGGATTTCTTCGTGCTTTTCAATTAGTAAATGAATGAGCAGACAATACCGTCGATGTGCAGTATATTTTGCCGGCTTGGCAGCGACAGTTCTTCAAATTGGCAAACCGATGGCAGTCAGATTAAATTCGGAAGGATTGGCAATCAGTCGGACAACTCAACAACATTCTCCGATACTCTGTTGAATATGCCGCAGGAGAATCAAGATGAAGAATGTTCTGGAAGTCATGGGAGATACCTGTAGCCCTTTCACTGCAAACCTGGCACTGACTCTGGGTATTCCGGCCATCCTCGCTATTGTTCCTATGGCCATTGTGGGTGTGCCAACCTGGATTGTTGCGTTTCTTGTGGCTGGCGGCACCGCCATGGTAAACAAAGGGGCGGTTGCCCTCGCATTGATCCCCGTAGGCATAACTGCCGCGGTCGCCTTCGCCGCTGTATACAACGCGATTCGCGTCGGCTGGACTAGAGTGATGCTCAAGACGGTGAACAATGAACCATGTTCATTTCAAGAGATGGCCAATGCGTTTGCGTGGTATCTCAAGTTTTTGGCAGTATGCGTAATGATTGGACTAGCAACCATGATTGGAACTTTGTTACTCATAGTGCCCGGGATTTACATAGCTGTGCGTACCTGTTTGGCGCCGTTTCTCGTTGTCGATCAGAACATGGGACCGGTCGAGGCGCTGCTCAAAAGTAATGAAATGGTGACTGGATACGGCTGGCAAGTGCTGCTTTATTTCTTGATCTATGGAGTGACTAACTTGATCGCTGGCGCCGTGCCATTGTTGGGTTTCTTTCTATTGATCCCGATAATGGGCTTTTTCGATCTAGTCTTAGCGGAGATCTACGTAATGCTCAAGGGCCGAGCATCGAGCAGTTATGCAGAAGCGTAGGAGAACGCCTGACTGTCTGCTCGGGAGCGCCGGCGGCTGGCCGGTATCGAGATACAAATACCACTCCGAGTCGCGTCGCTTCTCGGCCCGCAACAAATCCACATCGTGTGAAGATGCACCACCAGATATGGTGTCATCGCGTAGATTCTAGGTGAATTTCGCAGGTTTTGCAGACAAGAAGATTTTTGCCTGCCTTTTGGCCATGGAATGAGGGCGCTGATCGCACTTTGCGGTTTTGGCACTCGCTCAAATGTACTCACAGTGCGGCATTTAGCTATCCCAAGCGAGCATTTCTTGACAGGGGTGGACTTTATGGATTCCTTGACAGTATTGCAGTAATTTGCGACAATGCTGTCATGATCGAAACATCGGACACCGCTGATTTGAGCCTGGACGACCTCTCCACCGAGGTTGAACAGTTGCTGGAAAGGCACAGACTGGTTGAGGTTCAGCCCGACCAGCGAGTGTCACGCAAGGCAGACCCCAGGACAATAAGGTATTACACAACCCTCGGATTGCTGGACCGCCCGACTATTCAGGGACGGCAGGCGAAGTACAACAGGCGGCACGTCTTGCAGTTGTTGGCGATTAAATCGCTGCAGCTGACAGCACTGCCTCTAGCAGAGATACAGACGTTCCTTTATGGATTGAGCAATTCAGAGCTGGAGGCGGTAATTGATTCGGTTGCTTTAACTGTCAGCGAACGAGTTCGACAGGCGAAAAAACTGATCAAACCGACAATATGGAAGGAAATAGTGATAGAGCCAGGCCTGAAGTTGCTGGCGGAAGAAGGTTGGTCACCACACATAGACCAGGCGTCAATTGAGGAAAAGATTCGTGCAGCGCTAAGCTCGCTGCAGATCGCAGCAAGCCATGGAAATGGAGGAACACGCGATGCCCACACCAGCGACTAGCAGCCCGCTGCCAATCATCAAGGACACAAAACAATTGCGCGAATTGGGCAGACTTTGCGTCAATCGCAAAGAAGGTCAGATCGCTCTGCCATTGACTGGCGTCGACATCAACGCGCAGGTAGTAAGCCGCGTTGCCAGCGTGACAGTAAAACAGACGTTCACCAATCCATACACTGATTTCTTAGAAGCTGTGTACATCTTCCCTTTATCGGGCGGTGTCGCGGTGAACAAGTTTGAAATGAAAGTGGGCGACCGCGTAATACACGGCAAAGTAGAAGAAAGACAACAAGCACGCCAGCAATATGCACAAGCGATTGAAAGCGGCAAACGTGCCGCATTGATGGAGCAGGAACGGGAGGACGTATTTACTGTCAGCGTCGGCAATCTGCCACCTGGCGAAAGGGTGGAAATCACAATTGTGTACGCAGAACGCCTGCCATATTTCCACGATGGCAAGACAGAACTGCGGCTGCCTCTGGTGATTGGCAAACGCTATATTCCAGGCACGCCAGTCGATGCAGCACCGGTCGGCATGGGCACCGCCGAAGACACTGATATAGTTCCCGACGCATCGAGGATAACCCCTCCACGACTGGCCCAGGGAGTGAAGACTGATCTAGCGCTGTCAATTCAAGTTGATCTGGCCACCGATCAGGAAGAAGTGGGCGATCTGACGTGCTCACAACACGCCACCAGCACCTCGATAAAAAATGGCTGGATCACGATATCCTTGTCTCGCGAAGACGAAGTGATGGACCGAGATTTCGTACTAGCCTGGCGGCTAGCCACAGCCAAGATTTCATCGCGATTCCACATATTCAAAAACGGCGACGCGGCGCAAAGTTATGGCATGTTGACAGTTTTGCCACCGAAAATCGACGGCTTCGTCGGGGTGGCAAGAGATGTGGTGTTTGTTGTCGATCGCTCAGGATCGATGCGCGGCGTAAAAATGTCATCGGCTATCCGGGCATGTTCCATCTTGCTGGAAACACTCGCACCCAGAGACCGATTTTCAGTTCTGGCCTTCGATGATTGCCTCGAGTGGATGGGCGGCGGACATGATGCCGGCAAGTTCTTCGATGCCGATGAAGACGGTTTGGAGCGAGGACATAAGTTCTTACGCGCAATCGATGCGCGTGGCGGCACAGAGCTGTCTTCGGCAATGGACGGCGCGCTGAAGACCATCGCTCAGCGCACACCCGGAAGCGAGATGCGCGCACCGATCGTCGTCGTTCTGACAGACGGCGAAGTCGGCGATGAAGGCAGGGTGTTGAAAGAAATACAAAACAAATTGGGCGATGCTCGTGTGTTTACGATTGGCATCGACACTGCAGTCAATAGCGGCTTGCTCAAACGATTAGCTTCGGTTGGTGGTGGCACAGCCGCCTTCGTTCAACCAGGAGCGCAGCTGGAAAGCGCACTAATCAACATCGGCAGAGAGATTGGTGTGCCGTTGGTGACTGACTTAAAACTGGAAGTGGCGAGCAAACAAATCAAGCTACAGGACCTTGCACCAAATCCGGTGCCGGATCTCTTCGCCGGTCGAGCGGTGACCGTGTTCTTTCGTTTGCCTGTGGCAGACAAACAGATTGAGATCTCGATCAAAGGAAAGAACCACGACGGCACCGCCTACAGCGAGTCGGTTAAGAGCGCCACAACAACTACTGAAGCAATCGCTCAGCTGTGGGCCAAAGCGTTCGTCAATCAGCTGGAAGATGACTATCGAGCCGGCGGCCGTGACATTCAAAAACTGAAAGAGCAAATCGTTGCGATTGCTAAATCACATTCTTTACTGACGAGATTCACTGCCTTCGTCATCGTCGATGAAAGCGAAATCGTCAATAAAGATGGCAGCAACCGAACCGTTGTGCAGCCTGTCAGCGAACCTTCACTGTGGGAGCAAGAACAACTTCCAGCAAGATCGGCGTCGTCACTAATGGGACAATTAGTGCGTCAGCGTACCGCTCCGCAGCCGACGGGGATGCCGCAGCAACAGGACGAGGCTCCAATGATGTTTCGGGCTCAGGCTCCCAGTCCTCCTCCAGCACCAGGCAGTTCCGCACCAGGACAAAGCAGTTCCAGCCGGGCGCAGGAGCCCGACGGACAGTGCCTAGGAACAGGCAATATGGACTTGTTTAAGGGGGTGGCTGAGAGCATCAAGAGGAAGGTGTCCGGATCAGGCGGTAGTGTCCACAACGCGTTGGGTCAACCTCCTAGCGCTCCAATGCCTCAGGCTCAATCTCTAAATGCTTCGAGCAATACAAAACAGCTGGCGCAAAGGATTCACGTTTTCTGTCGCGCGCTAGAGGCAGTCTTGGCGATGATCAAGGCAGGGCAACCGTGCACCGGTAGTGATCTCGCGCAGGCCAGAGAATCGCTGCTGAAAGAGCTGGCTAACTCTAGTCTTGCCAGCGACCTGCCAGACCTGCAGCGATTTGTCCGGGTTGATGTACAAGAACTGATCGCTGCGCTCACTTCCTCGAGTGCCACCGCGTCAGACCTGCAAAAGCTCTGCTCAAGCACTGAGAAGGCATTCGGCGGAGTGAGGACCGAGCTACAATCGAAGCTAAGACTCGATGCCACCACTGGCGATACTGCCAACTTCTGGGAAACCAATATCTAGTTTGCAGCCGCACTCACGGCAAAACAGGCGCACGTCCAATAGCCCCGGACGTGCGTCCTGTAATTTTTCCTTCCGGCGCCGCAATCTGCCAGAGACGAGGTGAGCGGCAGATCCAGGTTCTCGCCGCCGTTCGACGAACGAATGTTGCGGGTTAAATCCCCGAAACTGGCATCAATGCTGACATTGTGGCAAAATGGAACGCAACGGCTCCGCTGCGGCGCTGGTTTATCAATGGAATCCTAAGGAAGAACATGATCAGGCTTGATCACATCAGCAAAATTTACTCGCATGGCGAGGTGTTGAAGGACATAACCTGGGAGCTGAAGCCAGGCGATCGCATTGGTCTGGTAGGTCCGAACGGAACCGGCAAGACAACGCAGTTTCGCATTATCACCGGCGAGATCGAGCCGACCACGGGCGAGGTAATTCGCAATAGCGGCGTCAAGGTTGCCTACCTGACGCAGGAATTCGAACTCGATCAGACCTTGAGCGTACGCGATGAGATGTCTCGCGCATTCATTGAGTGCCACCAGATCAAGACCGCACTGAATACGGTGCACAAGGAAATGGAAACGGCACAAGACAAAGAGCTAACCAAGCTGATTCACAAAATGGACAGATTGCAGCATGAGTTCGAGATGAAAGGCGGCTACCAGATCGAAATGAAAATCGACAAGCTGTTGCCTGACATCGGTTTTAGCCCAACGGATGCAGACCGCCTGGTGAGCGAATTCAGCGGTGGCTGGCAGATGCGGATCGGTATAGCGAAAGTAATGCTGCGCGATCCGGACGTGCTCTTACTGGACGAACCAACCAACCATCTCGATCTGGAAACGGTCGAATGGCTGGAGTCTTATCTGAAGAAACAAACCGCGCCAATGGCGATCATCTCCCACGATCGTGAATTGCTCGACCGCCTTTGCACCAAAATCGTCGAAATAGAAAGAGGCGTTTCAACCGTTTATCTGGGCAATTACTCCGCTTATATCGAAGCGAGGACGCAGGTGCGCGAAGCCCAGCAAGCCGCATTCGAGCGTCAGCAGAAGGAGATCGAGCGTCAACAGGCGTTCGTGGATCGTTTTCGCGCCAGTGCCACGCGCAGCACTCAAGCTAAAAGCCGAGAAAAACAACTGGACAAAATCGAGCTGATCGAAGAGCCGGAAGACGAGCTGCGTACTCTCCGGTTCAAGTTTCCCGTCTGCGCCAAGAGCGGTCGCGATGTGGTGCAAATCAAGAATCTAACACACGCGTATGGAGACAACATTCTCTTTCTCGGCGCCAACTTGTTTATTGAACGAGGCGACAAAATCGCATTTCTCGGTCCGAACGGTTGCGGTAAATCGACTCTGTTGCGTTTGATTATGGGCACTGAACAGCCAACCGAGGGGCTGGTGCAACTGGGCGACCACAATGTCAGACCGGCATATTTCGAGCAGAATCAGGCAGAAGCCCTCGATCTGGAAAAGACAGTGCTGGACACCATTGCTGATGAAGTGCACGATTGGAAAACCGAGGAGATCCGGGGCTTGCTCGGCAAGTTTTTGTTCAGCGGCGATGTCGTCTTCAAGAAAGTCGGCATGCTCAGCGGTGGAGAGAAAGCGCGCCTGGCTTTGGCGAAGCTGCTTCTCGGCTCTGCCAACCTGCTCGTCCTCGATGAACCGACAAACCACCTCGATATACCGGCAAAAGAAACGGTGGAAGAAGCGCTGCGCCAGTTTGAAGGCACAGTGATCGTCGTTTCCCACGACCGCTATATGATTTCCAAAGTCGCCAATAAGATCGTCGAAGTCCGCGATGGCGAATTGAAACTTTATAGTGGCGACTATCACTACTACCTTGAGCGCAAAGAAGCAGAGCGGCAAAAGCAGTTGCTTGAGCAACAAGCCGCCGAAAGAGCTGCGAAATTGGCGGAGAAGCGCGCCAAAGATAAAGCGAAGCAGCAAGCCAAGCAAAAATGATCGCCGGTTTTAAAGGCTCTGTTACAACTCGGCGCTAGATTAAACGCATGTTCTCTCAGACAATTTACTAAACCACTGACGCTTCTCGGCAGCCAGCAAGGAATCATCCTCACTCACGAGCGATTCGAACGCCGATTCGCTTCCTATAAGGAAGATGTTGCATGTTGATCAAATCATTACTCGGTACACTCTTCTCAATGCTCGTTGTGTGCGCATTCTCTTTTGGTTCGGCCGCACTGGCTCAGGGCTTTGAAGAACAGTTCGAGACTGGTGGCGCAGATGGTGCAACCAACAGCGCTGAGTTGTTTAAACGGGTTGGCACTGGTGCTCAGACCACTCAGGTGGGGCCAGCGGTGGCACCGAGAGTGCAGGGGGCGACTAATGGCACTATAGGACCGCAAGGATCTGACGCGACCTATGTCAGTGGATTGAACACCGCGGGCACCGTGCGCGTAAACAATCTGGCCAACATGGAGTGCTTAATGAATGTTATGTCCAACGGCATGGAAGTGATCGGAGTAGCATGGGGCGGCCCAACAATGATCATGGCGTTCATGCAATTGGGAGCGGGCGCACCGGATGGCTGGAAGAGAGTGGTCAACGGCGGACTCGCCGTGCTTGGCGGGCTGGCCCAGCCGGCATGGAACAATTGGCTGGTCGCTTGCGCGCGAGACGCAAATTTGTTCAATTAATAACCGCTGAATCGAACCATCCGCATTTGATCTCAGATGAAAACGGTGAAACAGTTTTTGCCAGCAATCTACATTGGTTTGTTTGTCGTAGCTGCGGCAATCGTCGCAGGCACGACATTCGTTAATTACTATTTGATCATGCCGGGAAAGTCCTTCGCCGGTCCCGTGCCGCCGCTCTCAGCAGAAGAGCAGCGAATGTCCGTGGATCTGGAGAAATATGTTCGGCATCTCGCAGTGACGATTGGTGAGCGCAATCTACATCATCCAGCGCAACTCGCTGCTGCCTCTGAATTCATCCGGTCCCAACTACAAAGCTACGGCTGGAACGTTGAGACTCAATCGTTCCAACAAAACGGAATGCAGTTTGAAAATCTGATCGTCGAGCGGCGCGGAGAGACAAAGCCTGATGAAATTGTCGTCATTGGCGCTCACTACGATTCAGCGCCGAACTGTCCCGCGGCCAATGACAATGGCACCGGCGTCGCCGCTCTTCTATGCCTGGCGCGGCAATTCAAGAGTCAGACTTCGCCGCGCACTCTGCGATTCGTCGCTTTCACTAATGAAGAACCGCCATTCTTCGGCGGTAAAGGCATGGGGAGTTACCAGTACGCGCAGTCGTGCAAAGCTGGAAAAGAAAACATCGTAGCCATGTTGTCGTTGGAAACGCTGGGTTACTACTGCGATAAACCTGGCACGCAGCTCTATCCTCCTGGTCTCAACTTGCTCTATCCCGATCGGGGCAATTTCATCGGTTTTGTCGGTACACTTTCCGCAGCGCCACTAGTGCGAGATTGCGTCAAGTACTATCGCGACCTCAAGAACTTTCCCTGCGAAGGCGGCTCAGCTCCTGCATGGATCGAGGGAGTCGATTGGTCAGACCACAAGAATTTTTCTTCGCTTGGCTATCCAGCCCTCATGGTCACCGACACCGCAGTCTTCCGCTATCCCTACTATCACACCAGCCAAGATACACCCGAACATGTTAATTTCGGCAAACTGGCTCGCGTCACCACCGATCTGGCAAAACTGATTTCTCACCTGACCAGCAGATAAGCCTGTTTCAACCTCAATCATCCGTCGCCTCCAGCTCACCATGGGCATGGTCAAAGTCTATAAACGTCTCTCATTCTCTGGCCAATACCAACGACATGGCAAAACAGATTCTCATTTTAACGAATTGCTGCGCTTGAGGCGCCTCCGGGTATAAGGTCCGTTAGGAGTGGTGCATGGATAAGTTCGCCAAAATCGCCGAAGAGCCTTCGACGCCGACCCCGTCGCCGTCTCCGCATCCAGGCGGAATTCCGCGGAGCAGTCGGAACACAAAGCCTCACCTGAAACCCGGGTATGTGATCGACGGTCGTTTTAGAGTCGAATCGTTGATTGCTGCCGGCGGATTTGGCTGCGTCTATCTGGTTCGTCATGTTCTAATGAATAAACTTTTGGCAGTTAAGACTATGGATCCGATCGTAGCCAGCGAAAACACGCTGCTTCGCTTGCAACGTGAGTCGAAAGCGGTCGGTAAGTTGGATCATCCCAACATTGTTCATGCCAGCGATTTTGGCCTGATCGACGGCGCAGTGCCATATCTGGTCATGGAGTTTGTGGAAGGACCCACATTGGCCGAGCACTTGAAGCGCTGTACGAGGCTGCCGATGGAAACAGCCTTGCAGATATTTATACCGGTGTGCGAAGCATTGGCATATGCACACAATCAAGGGGTGATCCACAGAGACATTAAACCAAGCAACATTATTCTCACAAGAGACGATCGCGAAGCTTCGCGTTGGATTCCCAAGCTAGTTGATTTCGGCATAGCTAAGTTGACTCTCAATGAGGAGTCCGAAGCGCTCAGTCTAACGAAGACAGGCGACATCTTTGGAACACCGCTCTACATGAGCCCCGAGCAGTGTGCCAGTAGCAGCGTCGATAATCGCAGCGACATTTATGCATTAGGATGCGTGCTGTTTGAAGCCCTGGCGGGCACCCCGCCATTTCGGGGAGCAACTGCTCTCGAAACAATGATGCAACACGCCAACGCAGAAGCACCCTCGTTAAAGGAAGCCTCGCTGGGGCTGGACTTTCCCGATGCACTGGAGAGGGTCCTGGCGAAGATGTTAGCCAAAGACAATCGTGATCGCTATCAAAGTTGCACCGAAGCTGCTAAAGACATGCAGCTCTTGATGCAAGGTGATGTAGATCAGATGCAGGTAACTCTGGCGCGGCGCGCCGGCACAAGGGTCAGCAAGCCGCAACTGAGGTCGGACTGGATCCAGGCCATTGCCGTTGCCGCAGGTCTTTTCACAGTCGGTATCATATGTGGTGGCTTCGCGGTCAGCACGTACATTTACAAGGTTGACATGCCAAATATCGTCGCCTCCACGCAAGCTTCAACAAGCAGAGAACAACGTGAAGCGGTGACAAATCCAGTTTCACTTGTCCCCGATAATGCCTATTTCAGGACGGACCCTGAGAGTGCAACATTGCAATTTTCTCCCTTGATCAATCTTGGAGATTTGCACTGGTGGACAAAAAAGGCTAGTGGCTCCGTCCCCGCCAAGGGACCGGTAACATCGATTCCAGCAGGGGCTTCAATCGCGCTCGAAGCTTCCGATTCGATCATAGAAGCGCCATTCTACTGGGGACATTTCCGTTCAACAGATCTGACAGGAGTCTTGATCACCGCGCCACAGCATCAGTTCCAACCTGATTTTGACAATATGGATCTGAGCACTGCTTACGCGCTGCAACAGCAAGACCTGAGCTTGCTCAAACTGGAATACATGGACATCAGGCAGCGCACATTCGATGCCATTGGCGAGGTTCCCAAACTCAAGTGGTTGTGGACAAAAAAGCTTCGGCTATTGAATGATGCGAAGAAAAGGCTCGCGCCGGCAACAGGGTCAGAACTGGCTAGCCTGAAAAACATTCGCAATCTCGACACATTGGTGATCAAGGACATCGACGTCGCAGCACCGGTTCTGAAGTCCCTGAAGTTCGGCAAAATACGACGGTTGAGAATCTCAGGCTATCGGCTCACAGCGCAAGACTATGCTTTGCTAAAACAATTGCCGTCGCTAGAGGTGCTCGATGTCACTGTCAGTGCTGAAGATGATATCGGACTGTTTTGGGACAGCGTCTCCAATCTGCCCAATCTAAAGAAACTGATGATCGTCAGACCAGGCGACCATCCTTTGTTGATCGACGCGCCCATCTATCGGTTTCCCAAATTGGAAACATTGGTGATCAATCTTTATGATGACCAACAGAACCGAGATTCCGAAGCACTTCTACAAAAACATCTTCAGGTGCCTCGATCGTTCGATTGGCACAAAGATCTCCAGATGAAACAATTCGATTCTGATGGCTGGTTCGGCCCCTTTCAGGGTTGAATCAGGAAGACCTAATTGTTCTCCGCCACTTTTGGATTCTTGATCAACTCTACGTCAATTGTGATTGGCACTTCTTCTCCTAACATCAAACCGCCACCGTCCATGGTTTTGTTCCAACTGACGCCGAAGTCTTTGCGATTGATCGTGGCCGTTGCTGATGCACCAATCTTGGTGCTACCGTGCGGATCAGCAATCGGCGCGCTTGGTCCGTCTACATCGAGAGTCACTTCTTTGGTGACGCCATGAAGCGTGAGGTCACCGGCAAGTTTCAACTTGCCCGGTTTAGCCTCGATCACACGTGTGGATTTGAAAGTCATTGTGGGAAATTTTTGCGTATCGAAAAAATCCGCGCTGCGCAAATGTTCATCGCGTTTGGGCTCGCGCGTATCGACCGATCCTACGTCGATGACCGCTTCCACTTTGGCATCTTTGGGATGCTTTGGATCATAGTCCACCGTGCCGGACACTTTGCTGAACTGCCCTCTGACAGTGGAAATCATCATATGTTTAACGGCGAACTGCGCTGCCGAATGTGTAGTATCGATCTTCCACGATTCTGCCGAGGCTGCTTGCGCCGAAGTTAATACCAGCATCGAAGCAATGAATACGTAACCGCGTGCCATAAGACCCTCCAAATCACTTGCGAGTAGCGAACGATCATACTAGGATTAGTAAGTATCTAATTGCAAGAAGGCACCAGATTGTTACATAGTATCGGTTTGAATACTACCCCATAATCCCAAGGGGAAACAATCCCGAATTGCCGTCTGGGGGTATCATGCACGCAAAACTAGAATGTCCGACAATGGCTACCATCGCCATGATTTCCGACAAATGGAAAGTTCTGATCATCTGTAAATTGAAAAACAAGACGCTGCGGTTCAATGAATTGCGGCGCGAGTTGCAGGGCGTGACCCAGCGAGTTCTGACTCATCAACTGCGCGAGCTGGAGGCAGACGGGCTGGTCAACCGCAAGGTCTTTGCCGAAGTGCCGCCACGGGTGGAGTATTCGCTCACGGAGCTTGGCATGACCTTGATTCCGGTGTTGGATCATTTGGAGTCATGGGCGCGCGAGCATTCCGCCGAACTTTTGGCCACGCGTGGCATCGGGCAAAAGTGCCTGGCCCAGGCGCGCAGCAGCGAGCAGCAGGAAGTCGTGTCATCAGCCAGCTAAGAAGATAATCGACAGCAAAAGGCCCGCCCGGAAATGTCATTTTGCTGTCACATCGCTGTCATCCGTCTGTCATCTTTGCGCTCTAGTATGCATGGTGGATTCGCTTACTACTGAATTTCTCTTTGTTCCAACCAGACCCCACTGCTGGGTTTGCCCGTCCGCAATTGGAAGCCTTCGAGCTAACAAATGCGACTGGCAGACAACCTGAAAGCCGGCAGGCCGGGTTTTTATATGATTCGTCGATAACGGTTCCCGATCTCTGCGATTCAGGCGCGCGGCTTCAAGACTTTCCCACCCAACCAAACTACACGCGAGATCATCAACATGGCTTATGCGATTAAAGCACATCCAATTGAATCGATACAGGGTAGCCATCTACCGACAGTCATACCCATAGGAGAAAACGACCAGTACCAGGAAAGAATTGGCACTATCTACGGTGCGAATGTCTTCATGCTTCCAATTGCTCTGGACACACGGAGGGTATCGAAATTAATGCGGACGGCCGAGTCCTGGTCGCGCCCCGGCTGGGCACCGTGGGACCAATAATGATCGAAGTCACTCCCCTGCGGTGAGCGGCAGGACCAATTCTTCGATCTCGATGGCTTCTTCACCCGCCTGGTCGCGCATTTGCAAGAGCTGAGCGGCGATGCTTATGGCAATCTCTTGCGGTTGATTGTTGCCAAACGGAAGCCCCATCGGACAGTAAAACAGCGAGCAATATTCCTCAGGCAATCCTGCCTCTTTTATGTCTTTGTATAATCGCGTTGCCTTGGCGCGGCTGCCGATCACGCCGAGATAAGGAAACGGCTGAAGATGCCAACGTCGCAAAATCTCCAAAAGTATCGGCTTGTCCGTGGTATGTCCCATCGTCATCAGGATGACGAACGAACCCGGCACAATTGATTCCACTTCTCCCGGCATATTCTCTACATATTTCTTCCTCAGCTTCGGCGAATCCGGCAGTTTTGCCAACCATTCCAGCCGCGGATCTATGCAGGTTATACGGCATTCCAGATTTGTCAAAAGCGAAATCAAGGCGCCGGCGCAATGCCCCGCACCGAATATGGTGATATTCCACGAATGTGTGTTATACGTTTCAAAATAAATTTTGACCGAGCCGCCGCACGTCATGCCGATGTCTCGGTCCAGGCTCCAGTTAGCGAAATGAGTCCTGGCCACCCGCCCTTTTTTCGAACGAGGAAGCGTGCCTTCAACAGCATCGGACAGCAAACTTTGTGCTTCTCTAATCGCCCGCGTTTCAACTTTGCCACCGCCAACGGTGCCGTAGTGCAGTCCGGTCTCGGTAATCAGCATTTTCGCCCCGATCTCCTGGGGCACGCTTCCCTGCGCATCGACAACCGTGACCGCGACGAAGGGGACATTCGCAGACAACAGCTCGTTCATTTTTTCGAAAAAAACGATCAAGTGATGCTCCGGTATCTAAAAGCGGCTGGCATGAATAAGAATTGCATTTCGAGGGCGGCATCGGACTTAGGGAACACGAGCTTTCTCTCGAGCATCAGCTCCTTTGCCTCGTTTGGCGCGGTTGTCGCCATTTGATGGAGCTTGGCCATCGCTTTTTAGTTTATCGTAAAATGTCAGTCGCGAAAGAATTTCTTCGTTGGTGGCAGGCAAAGCGAGCCGCGGTACTTCGTCGCCCGAGACAAACGAGAGAGCGTGCTTGACTGCGCACCAAACCGAAAGCCCAAGCACAAGCGGCGGTTCTCCGACCGCTTTGGTGCCACGCACATTTACCTTGTTGTCGTTGTCGAGCAAGTTGACGTGGAACTGATCGGGAATGTCTTGAATGTTGGGGATTTTGTAAGTCGTTGGTGAGTACGACAGCAGCGCGCCTTTGTCGCTGTAAGACAACTTCTCGGTCGTACACCAGCCCATGCCCTGGACGAAGCCGCCGATCACCTGTCCCATGTTGATGCCGGGGTTGATTGATTTGCCCACATCCATCAAGACGTCCACTCGTTCGACCCGCAGGTCGCCGGTGAAACGATCGATCAAAACCTCAGCCGCGGCAACGCCGTTGGTGTAATAGAGGAACGGCGTTCCCTGTCCGATGCTCCAATCGAAGTCGATCCCCTGCGTGGCATAATAGCCGCGCTCACCCAGGCTGCGGCGCTCGCGATAACACATGCCGACGAGTTGTTTGAATGCCAGTCTGTGGTTTGGCCGGCGCTCGTCATAGATCGAACCGTTGTCGAAGACGATACGCTCAGGATAGGCACCTATGCCGATCTCGTTGGCGGCGAAATAAGTCGCCGCACATTCAGCCATGTTTTGTTTGATCTTTTTCGCTGCATTCACAGCGGCGCTGCCGTTGAGATCCGTCGCCGCCGAAGCGGCAGTCGGAGAGGCGTTGTTGATCTTCTCGGTCGAGGTGGGCATGGTGACTACCCAATCCGGATCGATGGAAAGTTCATCAGCGACCAGCATCTTTATGTTGGTGTTAACACCCTGTCCCATTTCCGTCGCGCCGGTGGAAACTTGTACCGTACCGTCCATGTACACATTGACGAGCGCACTGGCTTGATTGAGGAACTTGTTCGTAAAAGATATGCCGAATTTGCATGCCATCAATGACAACCCTTTCAGGTGCGTGACGGAAGTGCTATTGAACTGGCGCACGACCTCTAACCGCCGGCGGTACTGCGACGACTCGGTCAGATCGTTGAAAAGCCGCGGCAGTGTGTTGTTTACTACCACCTGTCCGTATGGCGTCGTGTTGCGTTCTTCCAGCCCATAGCAATTGATCATGCGAACATCGAGCGCATCTTTTTGCAAGTAAGCAGCAATCTCCTCGAGGATATTTTCGATGGTGGCGATGCCCTGTGGTCCGCCAAAGCCCCTGAATGCCGTGTTTGAAGGCAGATTGGTCTTACAGATTCTGCCGACGAAATCAGCGTTGGGAATGAAGTAAGCGTTGTCTGCATGCGTCAACGCGCGGCCGAGAACGGGAATGGAGAGATCATTCGACGAACCGCCATCAGCATATAGATGCAGTCGCAGAGCCTGAATCGAACCGTTGTCATCGAAGCCGACTGTGTAGTTGTTTTGAAAGGGATGGCGCTTGCCGGTGAACTTCATGTCATCATCTTTTGTATAGATGATGCGCGCCGGCCGTTTCGTCTTCAGCGCCACGAGCCCGACGAGCACGGCAGGATGCGTAGCCTGGCTCTCTTTGCCGCCGAACCCACCGCCCATCCTCTTCGTGATGCACACGATCTGGTTCGCTTGCAAGCCGAGGATGGTAGCCCCAGCGTGTTGCACTTCCGTCGGATTCTGCGTGGAGGAATGAATAACCAGCTGATTATTCTCCCCCGGGTAAGCAAGCGCAGCGTGGGATTCCAGATAGAAGTGATCTTGCCCGCCGATGTACACTGTGCCTTCGAGAACGTGCGTGGATTGTTTCAATCCGGCTTCGAAATCACCTCGCTTGATGTAGTACGGCTTGTCGATGTAACTGCCGGCGGCAATAGCATCATCGATTGTGAGGATAGGCTTCAGCTCCTCGATATCGAGTTTGATCGCTTTCTTCGCTGCTTTCAACGCCTTGTAGTTTTCTGCCGCAATGAGAACAATCGGTTCGCCGATGAACATTGTGTGATCTTCGCAAAGCAGTGGTTCATCTTGGAATATAGGACCGAAGCGGTTGACGCCGGGAATGTCTTTGTGAGTGAAGATTGCCGCCACGCCGGGAATCTTCGCGGCCTTGCTCAGATCAATTCCCCGAATTTTTCCATGCGCCACAGGACTGCCGACGAAATCGCAGACTAATTCATTTTTTTGAAACGGCATGTCGTCGATGTAAATAGATTCGCCGGTCACATGTCCACGAGCCGAATCATGCGGGATATTTCTGCCAACTACCGACATACCAATTGCCTCTCAGCCGCGGTTTCGTAGTAGAACTTGAGAAGAACATTTTCCGCCAGTTGATAGCGAAAATCCGTAGAGCCACGAACATCAGATATGGGCGTAATCTCTGCGCGCGCGATTTCTCCGGCGCTCTTGAATGTTTCCAGAGTAAACGGTTTGCCATTGAGAAATTCTTCGGTCTTTGCCAGACGCATCACCACCGGCCCGACGCCGCCGTATGCCACTACAGGTGCCACCACTTTGTCCGACTGACGCCGCAGGCGAATGGCAGCGGTAAAACTGGAGATGTCCAGATGCTCACGTCGAGACACTTTGTAGAGCTTAAGCAAATCCTCTTTGCCAGGCAGGGGGATGTGGATGCGGGTGATCATCTCTTCTGCTTGCATGGCCAATTTCTTGTAGCCCTGGTACAAATCATTGATCTTGATCCGGCGAGTGCCCTTGGAAGATGCCACTTCGATCTCAGCATCCATGACGAAGAGGAACGGTCCCGTATCGGCAATCGGTGAGGCATTGGCAATGTTGCCGGCCAGGGTGCCCGCAAAACGAATTTGGGGCGAGCCGAAGACAAACAGCACTTTGTACAGCTCTGGAATCAAATCTCTGACATAATGCTCGAGCTGGCGCAGTTGCACGCGTGCACCGATGATCAGATTTGTTCCATCGTTCTCAATTTGATCCATGCCCGCCAAATTGCCTGTGCTCAGGAGATTCTGCGGCTCGAGCGCACGTTTATTCATATTGACGCAAACATCGGTGCCACCAGCTATGATGACAGCATCAGGATGTTTCTCTTTGAATTCCACTGCACCAGCTAGATCGATGGGACAGAAAACCGAACGTCCGTGTGCTTCGATCAATGGCGGCTGCTGTGAATGTTCCTGGAAAGCTTTGACCATCGCCGCATCTGGATATTGCTCCTGGAAGCGAACAACCTTTTTCGCATCAACAGCCAGAGCCGCGTCAACGATCGAGACGTAACCGGTACAGCGGCAAAGGTTGCCGGAAAGGCCTTCTTTGATGTCGGCACGTTCGATCTTCTTGTCGGTGCAATTAAACATCGAGCACATGGCGACGATAAAGCCGGGCGTGCAATATCCGCACTGGGCGCCGTGACAGTCGACCATCGCTGTTTGCACAGGATTTAGCTCCTCGCCATTTTTCACACCTTCGACAGTGATCACGTGCGAGCAATCTAGTTGGTAGACATATTGGATGCAGCCGTTAACCGGAACATATTTCAATTCATGATCGCTCGGTCGGCTTCGCCCCCCGCCTCCTCCGCTGTTCATCTGCTTCGGCTCCGAGAGCTTGCCCAGTGCCACGGTGCAGGCGCCGCAATCGCCCTCGGCGCACACAACCTTGGTGCCGCAGGTGCTCATGTTGTAACGCAGATAGTCAGTCAGGGGCAGGAATGCGTCAGCGCCGCGCACGCGATGCTCGCTGCCGTTAATATACAAAAGTATGTAGTCTCTCACAGCCAAACCGCAGGGAGGAATTGTGTCTTACTGGGGTATATGATACCGTCCAGCGCCGCAAAGTCCAAGTAAGCGGCAGCAGGATGGTCAGGCGGGGGGCACCAAAGTAGTGGCTACCTGATACGATCGATAGGCAGACAAGCAGTATTTATGAGGCTTATGACAGTGCGCCGCCAGGTTGTTCTCGCCGCATTAATTGCGGCATCCTTTGCTACTGCCGCTCAGGCGACTCCGAGCAAACGCACGACCAGCTTCGAGAAGTGGTCGAAATCAGCTCAACGAGCCTTCGACCGTGGACTGTACAAGCAGTCGGAACGGCTCTGGGGGCGGGCGCTGGCGGTAGCTGCCGAATCGCAGGCGGGCGACGATTCTCTGGCAGTCGTTTTGAAGCGGCTGGGTGAAACATTGTTGAAAGAGGGGCGCTATGAGGATGCACAGCGGTGCTTCCGGCATGCTGTGCTGCTCGACGAAGAGATGGCCGTGGAAGATTCTGAGTTGGCGGGCGATCTGGCGATGCTGGCGCAGACCTACAAGCGAGTGGACCTGACTCAGCTGGGCAAGTTCGCCCTGGACTTGTTGACCCAGGCGAACTTGACAAGCATGGGCATCGTCAAGACTGATAGCGGCAATCGTGTCCTGCTTGAGTTTCCTGAAAGTTTCAACAAAAACATCGACAACAAAGATGTGGAAGGGGTGGGGGTCGATCGGTTCGTCAGTTTTGACATTGAAAGACAAGCGGATGGCGCTGTGAAGATTGACCACATCAAAGGTTTTCGCGTACACGCAAAGTACTGGGTCAATATTGTTCAGTCAGAATTCAAACCGAATGACGATGGCATGCATGCGGCAGATGTGACTGCCGAGAAGATGGGCATCAGCAAAACCGTGCACGCCCGATTGAACAATGATGAGTATGCGCCACTTGCCGGACTTCTGGCGCAGATGAGCTGGACTAGCGATGTTGCGACTGTGGATGCAGCCGGCGCGGGCACATCCTCGGCTACGAGCACATCCTCGGTTACGAACACGTCCTCGGTTACGAACGCATCCCCGGCTACAAACACAGCCCCGGCTGCGGACACATCCTCGGTTACCAACACGTCCTCGGCTACAAACACAGCCCCGGCTACGGACACATCCTCGGTTACCAACACGTCCTCGGCTACAGGCACATCCTCGGTGACGAACACGTCCTCGACTACGAACACATCCTCGACTACGGGTACGTCCTCGGCTCCAGGCACATCTTCGCCTGCCAGTTCGTCATCGATCATCCCGCATTCGGACGGCGGCGGTGCCACCACCGGCATCGAGTCGACCGGTCAGACCAAAAGTGAAATAGGTCAACCAAGAACGCTCCCCTAGCGATACGATAGCTTTAGCTCCCCTCACTGCACTGGATATGGTGGCTATGAAAAAACTACAGACCTTATTTGCTCTAGCTGCTCTATTGAATTTCTGCGCTTGCGGTGAGCGGTGTCTCGCTGACGGCAGTGAAATTGTCGGTCGCAACGGCAACGTTTTCATGCAAGAAGATACCGGCGATAACCAATCGGCAGTGCCGCCAGTGGTCAGTGGCAAGTCCAGCGATTCGCAGGCTGCCAGCGGCTCGGCTCCCGCCCAGACGCCAAAGCAGGGCGCCGAAATCGTAGGACAGAATGGCCTTTTCATGGAAGAGACGACACACCCAGCGCGAAATGCTGCACCACCGGTGCCGCGGCGACCCGTGCGCATCATCACCCACAACTATTCGAACGTTGGTGTGGCAACTGATCCTAGTGGCAACATCATTCCGCAAATCAACCGCACCGGGCAGTCAGTACAACCGCTAGGCAGCACATTCGATGCCTACAACGAGATGGCACCAGCTCCGGTTCCCTCTATTGCACCCGGGCAACTGATCAACATTCCCGGTTATGCTCAGCCAATAATGCCCTACGGGGTTGGCATGGTTCCTGTCGGACCTTCGGCTGCTTTCAGAGTCGGCGGCATGAATATCGGCATCGGTCCGATGTTTCAGGCAGCGCCGATCGTTGCTCCACTTGGTCCCGGCGGACCCGTACTGATGCCATACCCGGGTTTGCTTGGTTCTCCATATAGCC